>Ga0209278_1000065_pt1 | contig 196014 bp, 197 predicted proteins | sample JI81BgreenDNA_FD_187504 | JGI IMG/M metagenome (GOLD analysis project Ga0209278, IMG submission 187504) | Wastewater effluent complex algal communities from Wisconsin, to seasonally profile nutrient transformation and Carbon sequestration -... | ecosystem: Engineered > WWTP > Effluent > Algae... | reverse complement strand
AATCTGGCGCACCCGACAGGATTCGAACCTGTGACCTCTGCCTTCGGAGGGCAGCGCTCTATCCAGCTGAGCTACGGGTGCATGGTGCCGTGTGGCGCGCGGTATCATTGCGTGCGGCGGGGCGCTTAGCAAGACCGCCCGCATAGCGCCACACAATTTGTCGCCCCCTCCTGCCACCGCCTTCCGCTGCACCTGCGGGGAGGGGCTTAACCAATCGGCAAGGAGCAAACCCTAGCCTCTGCTCCATGGCCAGTCTTCCGCCTGAACCGATTCTCCCCCTGGCCGATCCCCGGCTGGCTGGCGCGCCTGCGCCTGCCGCGTTGGTGGCGCAGTGGGAGGCGCTCCATGCGACGGCGGCGACGCTTGGCAAGCTGGCGCAGATTGCTCCGGAAACCGGGACGCCGCCGTTCGAGCGGCTGGTCGAGGCCGCGCTGCCGTGGCAGCTGACTCTCGCCGCGAACGGGCTGGACGACATTGCGGCCATGCTCGCCCCCGGCCTTGCCGCGCTCGGCACGCTGACGGCGCGCGGGCAGGAAACTGCCGCTCCGGCGTTGGCGTTGTGGCGCGAGTTTCATGCCGCCCGCGCGAGTGTGCTCGCCGCGCTGCATGCGCCTGCCGCCGCCTGACCTTAACCTAGGTAGCCGCGCGCGCTTGACTGCGTTCGCATTCTGTTCCAGCGTCGCGTGATGCTCGGGTCTGCCCTCCCTTCGTCCGATTCGCTCGCGCCTCCCGTCGCTGCGGACGTGGCACGCGGGATTGCGCGGCTGTTTGCGCGCAACGATATCTGGTGCCTGCCCGAAGCGCCGATCCGCAATGGCCGCCGCGCCGATCTGATGGGGATCGATGCGCGCGGGCAGGTGGTGATTGTCGAGATCAAAGTCGCCCGCGCGGATCTGCTGGGCGATGCCAAGTGGCCCGACTATCTCGATTTCTGCGACCGCTTCTTCTGGGGCGTGCCGCCGGGGCTTGATCGCGCGCCGCTGGAGAGCGCGGCCTATCTGCCCGAGACTTGCGGGGTGATCGTGGCGGACGGCTATGATGCCAAGATCTTGCGCCCCGCGGCGCTCGAACCGCTGGCGGCGGCGCGGCGCAAGGCGCAGGTCGAACAGCTCGCGCGGATCGCGATGCGGCGGCACACCGCGCTAATCGATCCGCTGTGCGCGGCGCTCGACACGCTGGCGTAATGCATCGCGCCGATTGCGCCCCCACCATTTGAGACTGTCCCACCGCTCCGATTTGCGCCATATCCGCCCGTGATGCTGCCTGCCGACCTGCCCGTTCCGCTCGCCCTGCTGATCGCCAGCCTGACCGTGACCGTGATTGTCGCGCTACGCTATGTCATCACCAGCGGGCTGTTTGCGCTCGCCACCGCGCGGGTGCGGCCCGGGCTCTATGCCGGGCGCGGCAAGCAGATCCGGCGCGAGATCCGCTGGTCGCTGCTGTCGGCGGCGATTTACGGGGCGCCTGCGGGGATCGTTATGTGGGCCTGGAATCACCTCGGCTGGACCCGGATCACCGCCGACTGGGCCGCGCTGCCCTTGTGGTATTACCCGCTCAGCCTGCTCATCTACCTGTTCGTGCAGGACACCTGTTTCTACTGGAGCCACCGCTGGATGCACCAGCCCAAATGGTTCCGCATCGCCCATGCCGTCCACCACGACAGCCGTCCGCCGACGGCGTGGACCGCGATGAGCTTTCACCCGATCGAGGCTGTCACCGGTGCCGTTGTGGTGCCGTGCCTCGTGTTCCTCGTGCCGATCCACATCGGGATGCTCGGCCTCGTGCTCACCATCGCCACAGTGATGGGGGTCACCAATCACATGGGGTGGGAGATCTTCCCGCGCTGGCTCGTTCATTCGCGGTTGGGAGACTGGCTGATAACCGCCAGCCACCACGAGCGCCATCACGAGGAATACAAATGCAATTACGGGCTCTATTTCCGCGTCTGGGATCGCCTGTGCGGGACGGACAAGGGGCTATCACGGCGGATTGTCGCCGAGGCGGGCCACGCCCGCGAGCCCGCGCTGTCGTGAGGCGCAGCGCGCTCGGCCTGGCGGCGCTGGCGGCGCTGGGCGGAGCGGCTCCGGCACTGGCGGGCGAGGTGGTGATTACCGTCACCGATCTGCGCTCGACCAAGGGCGTGGTGCGCGCCTGCATGACGACGCGGGCGGATATCTTTCCCAAATGCATCAAGGATCCCACCGCGCACCGCACCGTGGTGCCCGCGGCCGACAAGGTGGTGATCCGCTTTGCCGGGGTGAAGCCGGGCGATTACGCCGTCGCGCTGCTGCATGACGAGAACAACAACGGCAAAGCCGATCGCTCGCTCGGCATGATGCCCAAGGAAGGCTACGGCTTTTCGCGCGATGCGCCGGTGAAGATGGCTCCGCCCAAGTTCAAGGATGCAGTGTTCAGCCAGGGCGAAGGCGCGACCCGGATGACGATCAAGATGCGGTATTTCCTCTAAATCGACACATCCCCCCCGCCCCGCGACTTAACGGGATGTTTACCACACCGCGCCAGAACGGCAGCCGTACCTGTTCACCAAGGGGCGGAATTACAAGCCATGGACACTCTGCGCGGCCCATTCGACACTGGCGAGCCTGCCGACCGCGGTTGGGACGCGCCCGAGGACGATAGCCCGGAACCCGCGAGCCATCGCGAATTGCCGCCCGAAGCGATCGGGCAGGACGAGCGCCGGATGCAGGTGCGCGCCTACAACCACTGGGCGGGCCTGCTGGGCGAGCGGATGTTCCCGCTGCTCGACGATCTCGATCCGGCCAATCTGCCCGATTTCGGCCCCTACAGCGTGCTGCTCGATTTCACTTCGGGCATCGAGAACCCCGCGGTGCGGTTCATTGGCGAGCGACTCGCGCAGGAATGCGGCGGGCAGGGCACCATCGCGCGCCTTTCGGACGTGCCGCCGCGCTCTCTGCTGAGCCGCATCACCGATCATTACATGCAGATTCTCGCTAACCAGGCGCCGATCGGGTTCGAGGCCGAATTCGTCAACCAGCGCGGGGTGGAGATCCTCTATCGCGGCATCCTGCTGCCCTATTCCAGCAACGACGAGACGATCGACTTCATCTACGGTGTGATCAACTGGAAGGAGATGGCCGACCAGCTGACCGCCGACGAGCTGCTGCTCGAAATCGATCAGGCGCTGGAACTGGGCGCGGAGCTGGAACTGGCCGAGGAACCCCAGCGCCGCGCCGCCGATCCCGTCACCGAGTGGGCGGATTCGCCCGCGCACGAGGTGGAGGACAGCTTTGCCGCTCCCGCCGAGGCGGCGTTCGACGCCCCGATCAGCGACGGCCCCGGCGACTATGAGGACAGCCTGCCCTCGCTCCCCGACTTCGCCAGCTTCACGCTCGACGACGACGAGGAATATGACGAGGACGAAGACGGAGAATATGACGAGGATGGGGAGGACAACTCAGGCTACTCCTTCGCCTCGCTGGCCGATTACATCGAAGCACCGGTCAAGAAGGCGATCGACCCGGCCACCCTACCCTATGATCCGGCCGCCGATGCCGCCTTCGAAGCGCCCTATCGCGGCGGTTATGACGCCAGCTACGACGCCGGTTTCGATGCCGGTTTCGCACCTGAGGCCGATGACGCGGCGCCGGATATCTTCGCGCTCGAAGTGCCCGAGGATGCCGGCCTTTACGACTGGCTCGCCGCCGCGCGCGAACTGGCGCACGCTGCCGACGCAACCGAGGATCGTAGCCGCAGCGCGCTCTATGAAGCGGTCAGCCGCGCCTATGACTTCTCGCTCGCCGCGGCTGCCGCGCCCGAGGACTATGCCGAGCTGATCGCCGAAAGCGGCCTCACCATGCAGGACCGCGCGCCGATGACTCCGGTGGTCAAGCTCGTGTTCGGGCATGATTACGACAAGACCCGCCTGACCGAATATGCCGCGGTGCTGAGCCACGCGCATCGCCTGAAGCTGGCACAGGGCAGCCTTGCCAGCTTCCTTGGCGAGACCGAGGGCGGGCTGAAAGCGGTGGTGAAGGCCGAACGCCGCCTGCGCCGCGAGGAGCAGGGCAAGCCGGTCGAGGATGCCGCTGCCGTGCGCGAAGCACTGGCGCAAAAGCTGCGTGAACTGGAAGCGATCACGCTCGAAGCGCTCGACGGGGCCGGTCCGGAATTCGCGCTGGTGCTGATCCGCCGCGACGAGGTGGGCTGCGCCGAACTGCTCGCCGAAGTGCCGGAGGATATCGGCCAGATCGAACGCGCGGCACGCAAGCTGTTCGGGTAAGTTTCAGGCCGCTCGCCTTTCCGCCTTCAGTTTGAGTTCAGGCGGATTCGCGGTAGGGTGGCGCAGATGCGTCGCTCCCGTTCCCTTTTCGCTCAGGCCATTGCGCTGCTGGCAGGCGTAACCATCGCGTTCCAGCCGGTGGCCGCGCAGTCGATCCTGCGCGATGCCGAGACGGAAGCGCTGCTCAATGACATGACCGCGCCGCTGATCGAGGCGAGCGAGCTGGAACCCGGCAATGTCGAGCTGGTGCTGATCAATGATGGCTCGATCAACGCCTTCGTTGCGGGCGGGCAGGCGATCTACGTCCATTCGGGCCTGATCAACGCCGCCGATACCGCCAACGAAGTGCAGGGCGTGCTCGCCCACGAACTCGGGCACATTACCGCCGGGCACGTGATCCGCTTCAATGAACGCACCAAGGCGGCCAACGGCATCACCATCCTGTCGCTGCTGCTCGGCGTCGGCGCGGCGCTGGCAGGCGCGGGCGATGCGGCGATGGGCGCGATCATGGCGGGCCAGCAGGCCGCGCTCGGCAGTTTCCTGTCCTACAACCGCGATCAGGAAGCCTCCACCGACCTTGCCGGGGCGCGCTATCTTTCGGGCGCGGGGATCTCGGGCCGGGGCATGATCTCGTTCTTCGAGAAGCTGCGCAATTTCGAAATCCGCCGCGGCTATAGCCAGTCGGACGAGGCGACCTATATGCGCACCCACCCGCTTTCGGGTGACCGCGTGCAGACCCTGCGCGACCTGCTGGCCGAAGACCCGGCGTGGGACACGCCCGACGACGCCGCGCTGCAAGAGCGGTTCATGCGGGTGAAGGCGAAGCTCTACGGCTATCTCGCCGAGCCGCAGCGCGTGCTCAACGCCTACCCGCTGACCGATACCAGCATCCCGGCGCGCTATGCCCGCGCCTATGCCTATCACAAGGAAGCGCGGGTCGATCTGGCGCTGGCCGAGACCGACGCGTTGCTCGCGGCCGAGCCGGACAATCCCTATTTCCTCGAATTGAAGGGCCAGGTGCTGCTTGAATCCGGGCGGCCGCTCGAAGCGCTCGAACCGCTGCGCCGTGCGACTGATCTGACCCGCGCGCACCCGCTGATCGCGGGGATGTTCGGCCATGCGCTGATCGCCACCGAGAACGAGGCCAATTACCCCGAGGCCGAGCGGGTGCTGCGCGCCGCCGTGTCGCGTGATCGCTACAATCCCTTCGCGTGGTATCAGCTGGGCGTGGTCTATGCCGCCAGCGGCGACATTCCGCGCGCGCGCCTTGCCAGCGCCGAACAGCTGGTGATGAACCGCCGCTATCCCGAGGCGCTGCAGAACGCCACCGCCGCCGAGGCAAGCCTGCCCTATGGCTCGGCCGACTGGATCCGCGCACAGGATGTCGCACTCGAAGCGCGCGCCGAACTGGAACGGATGCGCGACCGGCGCTAGGCAGAAAGTCCATCGCCGCTTTCCACGGAACAACCATGCCCTCATCCTCTCTGCGTAACACCCTGCTGACCGCGCTTACCGCGCTGGTGTTCGGCTTTCTTGGCGCGGCGATCTGGTCCTACGCCGGGCTGGCCGACAACCGCACCCGCAGCTTCCTGCTCGATAATCCCGACATGCTGCCGCAGATGGTCGAGGCCTACGAGGCGCAGGAGGCCGAAAAGCGGCTGGCCGAGATGGGCGACGAGGTGTTCACCTCCTTCCCCGGCGTGGTGCTCGGCAATCCGCAGGGCACGAAGGTGCTGGTCGAATTCACCGACTATAACTGCCCCTATTGCGAGGCGAGCCTGAAGGACGTGAACAGGCTGGTGGCCGAAGACCCGAACCTCAAGGTGGTGGTGCGCGAATGGCCGATCTTCGAAGGCAGCGATGTCGCGTCGCGCATGGCGCTCGCCGCAGGGTTGCAGGGCAAGTATCGTGCGTTCCACGATGCGATGTTCCAGCTTGGCGATGTTAACGCGGCGGCCAAGGCGGCCGGGCTCGACATGGCGCGGGCCGAGGCGGATGCGGCCTCGGATGCGGTGACAGCGGAAATCGCCAACAACCTCGAACTCGCCCGCGCGCTGGGCTTCACCGGCACCCCGGCATGGATCGCTGGCAAGAAGCCGATTGGCGGGGCGGTGGGCTATGAGAAGCTCAAGGCCGCGCTTGATGAAAGCACGCCGGGATGAGGCGCGCCTTGCTGGCAGGCGCGCTGCTGTTCGCCGCGCCGCTTGCCGCCCAGCCTGCCCCCACAATCGACTACGCTGCCGAGAAGGCCGCCATCGGCCGGTTTCAGGATGCCGACCAGCGGTTGCAGGATGTGGGCTGGCGGCTGGCGCGCGGGAATGTCGGCTTCTGCCCCAAGGTAGTGCCCTCGGTCGGGCTGCAATTGCAGGACATGGCGAGTTACGGCGCGCCCGCGATTGCGCGCGAGGCGCTCGGCCTCAAGGGCGACTTCGCGGTGCAGACCGCCGCGCACGGATCACCCGCCGCGCTGGCTGGCGGGGTGACGCGCAACCGCGAGATTATCCGGCTCGAACGGATGGACCCCAACGATTGGCCCGCAGGCACCGCGATGGACTGGCAGCGGCTGGTGTGGGCGCATGACCATGTCGAGGCGATGCTGGCCGAACATGGCGGGATCGCGCTTGGCTTTGCTGACAGCGGCGAAGTGCGGCTCCGGCCGGTCGAGGTCTGCGCCAGCCGGTTCGAGCTGATGGGCGAAGGCGGCAAGGCGGTCGCCGACGGCAATCGGGTGGTGATCGGGATCGACTTTCCCGCCTTCGCCTATCCCGAGGACGACGTTTTCGCCGCGCTGGTCGCCCACGAATTCGCGCATAACGTGCTTGAGCACGACGCATGGCTCGACCGCGTCGGGCGCAGCCGCCGCCATGTGCGCCGCGCCGAGCGCGAGGCTGATCGGCTGATCCCGTGGCTGCTCGCCAATGCCGGTTACGATCCGCAGGGCGGCGTCACCTTCATGACCCGCTGGGGCAAGAAGCACGACGCCGGTTGGCTGATGATCCGCGAGCATGACGGCTGGGACGAGCGCGCCGAATTCATCGCTGCCGAACTGCCGCAGATCGCCGCGCTGATGGCGCGCGAGGGGCGGGCGGACTGGACCCGCCATTTCCAGCGCGGGATCGATCCGCAGCAGGGCCTGGCACCATGATCCTTGCGCCGAGCCGTGGCGCGCCCGCGACCTTGCGCGCGAATTGCCGTGTCGTTTGCGACGAAATGCGTTAGACGTTCCGCCCTATGGCAGTGCTCCAGATCCAGCCGGCGCCGTTCTTCGCGAGCAAGAACCGCGCGTTCTGGAACCTCCAGCTGGCAGGCTGGGGCGCAGCCTTCCTGTTGCGCGCCGTCTCGGCATTGGCGAACCAGCAGCCCTTCGATCTACTTGCGCTGATCCTCGTCACCACCATCACCGGCTTTTCGATCAGCCTGATCCTGTCGGTAATCTATCGCAAGCTGATCCATCAGCAGCCGCTGGTGACATGGGGCGTGACCGCGCTGGTGCTGTTCTTCGCGGTGCTGCTCCACGCCTCGATCGATGCCTGGGTGCAGGGGGTCTATTACGGCGCAACCCGCGAGACGAGCTTCGTGCAACGCCTGATCGGCCTGCTCTATCTGCCGCTCACGCTGCTGGGCGGGTGGAGCGCGCTTTACTACGCTATCAATTTCTTCCTGACGGTGGAGCGGCAGGCTGACCGGCTGGAGCGGCTGGAGGCACAGGCCACTGCCGCGCAGCTGGCGATGCTGCGCTACCAGCTCAACCCGCATTTCCTGTTCAACACCTTGAATTCCATCAGCACACTGGTGCTCCTGAAGCAGACCGAGCCGGCCAATGCCATGCTCACGCGGCTGTCGGGCTTCCTGCGCCACACGCTGATTGCCGAACCCGGCAGTCAGGTGACGCTGGCGCAGGAGATCGAGACGCTGCAGCTCTATCTCGATATCGAGCGGATGCGGTTTGAAGAACGCCTGCGGACCCATTTCGAGATCGAGGATGCCGCGCTCGATGCGCAATTGCCCTCGATGCTGCTCCAGCCGCTGGTCGAAAACGCGATCAAATACGCTGTCAGCCCGCAGGAAGAAGGCGCGCGCATTTCATTGACGGCGCGGGTGATCGGTGACCGCCTGCGCCTCACGGTCGAGGATACCGGCCCGGGGGCGGAGGAGCCGCTACTGTTCGACAAGATGGGCGCGGGCGAATTGCGCGCCGAAATGCGATCGGGCCATGCGCCGGGCCGTCCGGTTTCGACCGGGGTGGGCCTCGCCAACATCCGCAACCGCTTGATGCAGGCCTATGGCGACACGCACCTGTTCGAAACCCGCTCGGAACCCGGCGGCGGGTTTACCGTGCTGATCGAGATTCCCTTCGCCCGCGCCGCCGAACCCGAATTGCCGGCCCCCCTGTCGGCCACCGGGGGTAATGCCCAGCCTGTCCCCGCAGGCGCTCAGGTCATTCCCCTCAATCCCCCGCAACGCAGCTTCGGAACCCCCGCATGACCATCAGAACCATCCTTGTCGACGACGAGAAACTCGCCATTCAAGGCTTGCAACTGCGGCTCGCCCCGTTCGAGGATGTCGAGATTATCGACACCTGCGCCAACGGCCGCGAGGCGATCCGCAAGATCAAGACCGAGAAGCCCGATCTGGTCTTTCTCGACATCCAGATGCCCGGGTTTGACGGCTTTTCGGTGGTGAAAGGCGTTATGGATATCGAGCCGCCGCTGTTCGTATTCGTCACCGCTTACGAAGAACACGCGATCCGCGCGTTCGAGGCCAATGCCGTCAATTACCTGATGAAGCCGGTCGACGAACAGAAGCTGGCCGACACTATCGAACGCGTCCGCCAGCGCCTTGCCGAGAAGAAATCGGCCGAGGATGCGGGGCAATTGCTCGACGTGCTGGCTGAAGTCGCGCCCGAGCGTGCGGCGGATTTCGTCGAGACCACCGCGACCACCGCGACCGAAAGCGCCGACCGGTTTGAAAAGCTCATCAACGTCAAGGATCGCGGCCAGATCTTCCGCGTCGAAGTGGACTCGATCGAGCATATCGAGGCCGCGGGCGATTACATGATCATCTCCACCGGCGACAATTCTCTAGTGCTGCGCGAGACGATGAAGGACTTGGAGCGCCGCCTCGATCCGAGGAAGTTCCAGCGCGTGCACCGCTCCACCATCGTCAACCTCGATCTGGTGCGGCAGGTGAAGCCCCACACCAACGGCGAATGCTTCCTGGTGCTGGAAAGCGGCTCGGAGGTGAAGGTGTCGCGGTCTTACAGGGATGTGGTGGCGCGCTTCGTGCATTGACCTTCCCCCTCGTCATTGCGAGGAGCGTAGCGACGAAGCAATCCATTGACCGGTGCTCGCGGTTGAGCCTTCCGGTCATGGATCGCCGCGGGCCTGCGGCCCTCGCGATGACGAAGGATTGATTGGTGCCTGAATTCACCCTCCCCGGCTTCGACCTCGCCAAGTTCATCCGCGAAACCCTCGCCGAAGACCTCGGTGACAGCTTGCCCGGCGGCGGGCGCGATGTCACCAGCGAGAGCGTGATCCCCGCCGAGGCGCGCTTTTCGGGCGTGATGGACAGCCGCGATGCTATTGTCGTCGCAGGCCTGCCGCTGGCCGAGGCGTTCTTCCGGCACCTCGATCCCGAATGCACCATCGAAGCGCTGGTGCACGACGGCGACAAGGTGGCGGCAGGTACCGATCTGATGCGGATCGAGGGCAGCGCGCGGGCGCTGCTGACGGCGGAGCGGAGCGCACTCAACATCGTCCAGCACCTTTCCGGCATTGCCACGCTGACGCAGGCCTATGTCACCGCGATGCGGGAGCCGGGTGGCAATCCGGCCTGCACCTTGCTCGATACGCGCAAGACCATTCCGGGCCTGCGCTTCCTCGAAAAATACGCCACCCGGCAAGGGGGCGCGCAGAACCACCGCATGGGGCTGTGGGATGCAGCGATGATCAAGGACAACCACGTCGCGGTGGCTGGCAGCGTCGGCGAGGCGGTGCGGCGCGCGCGCGAGGCGGGCGTGGCGCAGATCATTTGCGAGGTCGACAACCTCGACCAGATCGAACCGGCGCTGGAAGCAGGCGCGCATCACCTGCTGCTCGACAACATGGACCCGGACACCCTGCGCGCCGCGGTGGAGCAAGTCGCAGGCCGCGTGCCGACCGAGGCGAGCGGAGGCGTGAACATCGACACCATCGCCGCCAAGGCAGCAAGCGGCGTCGACTACATCTCGGTCGGGCGACTGACCCAAAGCGCGCCTGCCGCGGATATCGGGCTGGACTTCAAGCCTCTATGATCGCGCTGTCGCGTCAGCGTCCGCTCAGCATCACCCTGTTTGCTCTGGCCTTTTTCGGGGCTGCTCTGCTTGCCTTTCTTGAAGCGATGGTGAGCATTCCCGACCAGCAGCTCCAGCTCGGGCAGCTCTTGCCCGCTCTGGACTGGTCGCGCGATGCGGTGATCGTCTGGCAAAGCGCGTGGCTCTCGATCGCGTTTATCCCAATCGCGATGGTGTGGCTGTCGGCGGTGCGTTTTGCCCGCTGGATGGTCACGGTCATGGCCATGCCGAAACTGTTGGGGCTGCTGGTTGTGCTCGCCAAGGGATGGAACGTCATCGGGATTACGAGCCCGGCCTGGCTGCTGTCGCAACTGCTCGCGCTGGCGGCCGTCACGCTGCTGTTCACCCCAGCCAGCAACCGCTGGTTCGCGGACAAGGGAGGGGTTGATACTGCGGTATTCGATTAGCCTCCTCGCTGGCCTGCTACTGGCCCTGCCCGCCGTGGCCCAAGCGCAGGCCTATCAATGCCGCGCCCCGCAGGTGCGGGCCGTGCCGCAGATCAAGCCCGACGGCCCGCGCCGTTCGTTGCCAGTCACGGGCTACACGCTGGCGCTCAGCTGGAGCCCCGAGTTCTGCAAACCCCGCGCCGACAGCCGCGCCCACGCGGCGCAATGTTCGGGCGCAAACGGCAGCTTCGGGCTGGTGGTCCACGGGTTATGGCCCGAAAGCGGGGGCAATTGGCCGCAGTGGTGCGTGCCTGAAAAGGCGCTCACGCCCGCCGACATCCGCGGGGCGATGTGCGTGATGCCCTCGGAACGCCTCGTCGCGCGCCAATGGGCCAAGCATGGCAGCTGCATGGTCAACAACCCGGGGGCTTACCTCAAGATCACCCGCATTCTGTGGAGCAGTCTTCGCATCCCCGACTTCGACCGCATCAGCCGCGAGGACGGGCTGACCGCAGGCCGCATCCGCACCGCGCTGGCCGATGCCAATCCGGGGATTCCGGCCAACGCCATCGGGGTGAAACTGAATGCGCGCGGATGGCTGGAGGAAGTGCGGCTGTGCTACGCCAAGACCTTCCGCCCCACCCGCTGCTCAGCCTCGCGCTTCGGCGCGAAGGACAATGCTTCGGCGAAGATCTGGCGCGGGCTCTGAGCGGATTTAACGGTTCACCACCAGCCACACCCGGATCGCACTGGCGAGGCCCGGCGGGGTGGGCGACTTGATCCGCTCGGCATCGATCCGCGCCACCAGCGCCGCCACCGCCACGCCTTCCGCCGCCGCAGCCTCGCGCAGCATCTCCCAGAACACCGGTTCGAGGCTGATCGAGGTCTTGTGCCCGGCAATCGCAAGGCTGCGTTTGACCGGAGGGTGATAAGGGCTGCTCATCCCGCCACTCTAGCACCCGCCGCGCGGGCCGCGCCACCCGCCTCAGCAGCTGTGAGTCGTCACCCCCTGGACCGGCGTCACGTTCATGATCGCCTGACCACGGGTGCGGAAAGTGGAGATTTCGGTGAACAGATTGTCCTCGGGCAGGATTCCATCGACGAGGCTCTGCGAGATCACCGGCGAGTAGGGGTAAAACACCTCGGCGACGATCACCATCTGGTTCTGGCCGAGCGCCAGCCCGCCGGGCAGGGCCACCCCCGGCCCGTCGGCAATATCGACCGACCCGGCCCATTGCCGACCGATCCGGCTGGCGTGCGAGCCGCGGCGCAGGCAGCGCTGCCAGGCGATCTTGTTCTGGATCTCGTCGTCGTCCTGATCATAGATGCCGACCACTGCGGTGATCACGACATTGCCGTCCTCGCGGAAGGAAAAGGGCCGCGCAATCGCCGGGACAGCCGCGAACATATCGCCCATCTGGCGCTCGTTGGGGGGCACCTGATTGCCCGCCACCAGATCGGCCAGCGTCGCCGCGATCCGCTCGGTCTTCTGGCGCGCCAGCACGACATTGGTGAACTCCAGCCCCACCAGCCCGAACCCGAGGAACACCGGCAGGACATAGGCGAGTTCGATCAACGCCAACCCGCGGCTGTCGCGGGCCAGCGCGCGCAGCGGGCGTAAGGCAACGCTCAGCATGCCACGTCCTTGAACGGCTCGTTGCGCACCACGGTTTCGGCGGCGATCGGGTAGAAGCCTTCATTGCCGTTGATCCGCGCCGCGACGAACGGCAGCAGCGAGGCGACTTCGAAGGTGGCGGTGAACTGCACCACCTCGCCGAAATTGCCGTAGCTGCCGGCCAAGCCCATGTCGTCGTCCCAGCGGCCATTGCCGTTGATGTCGGTATAGGGCTCGCCCGGATCGAAGCTGCCGCTGGCGTCGAGATCGTTGAACGGCTCGGGATTGCCGACATTGCGGAAGTCGCTGCCGTAGGATCGCACTGTCAGCTCGGGCGGGGAGCCGTCGTGGCTGATGACCACCGCCATGCGATCGACCACCTCCGCTTCGATCAGCGCCGCCGCCTCGCCCGGGCATTCGGCCACCCGCGCGGTGCGCGAGGCATCGAGGATCGCGCTCTCCAGTGTCGAGCGGGCAAAGGCGACATAGCCCAGCTCAAGCAGCCCGCCGAGCAGCAGAAACATCACCGGCGCGACCAGCGCGAACTCCACCAGCGTCACCCCGGCGCTGTCGCCCATCACCCGGCGCACCCGCGCGATCATTGTGCCAGCCTCAGACGGATCAGCTCGGCGGCGATGGTGACGAAGGCGTTGTTGAGATCGGCCCCCGTCGCTGCCGAGAAGAAGTGCGTGTTGCGATCGGTCGCGCAGGTGCGGAACATTTCGCGCGTGGCATTGCCCTCGGCATCGTTGTTGAGCGCGAAGGCGATGGTGTAGATCTCGATCCCGTCGGCCTTCATCGCCTCGCAGGTCTTGCCGAAGCGGCGCGAGAGGTGGTCGATGGTGGCTGCGCGGGTGGTGGAATTGACGATCAGGCGATCCTCGTAGGTCTTGTAGGCGGTGTAGGCGGTGTCGAAGATGCGGGCATTGCCGACCCGCCGCCCATCGTCGCGGCTGTCGAAATTGCCGTCGGTCATGAAGATCACGATCTTCTTGACCGGGATGTTCTCCGGCCGGTCGCGGGTGAAGATGTCGTCGCGCTGCATCAGGCGATAGGCCCATGTCATCGCCGGATTGTGGAACGTGCCGGTGCCCGGCATCAGCGCCGCGTTCTCGTTGTCGATATAGCTGCGCAGCTGGGAGCGGGTGGCCGAATAGGAGATCGGCAGCGCCTCTGCAGGACACTGGTAATTGGGCGAGGGGCCCCACAGATTGTTGGGCGAGGCATTGGTGCCGCCGCCCGACTTGTGGCTGTAATAGCGCGGATTAAGGTACTGGGTGCGATCCGGCAGGCGGTTGAAATCGATCACCGAATTGGATGCGGTACAGGCCACCGCCGCACCGGAGGTGCGGTCCTTGCAGATGTTCTGGCCGTGCATCCGCACCAGCGCGGTGCGCACCGTGGGGATGGAATAGAAATTGTCGCGCCGGGCGGCGGGGATCAGGTAGCGGTTGTTCACGTCCTGGAAGCTGTCGACGAACACCGGCGGGTACACGAACGGCTCGAACCGCGGCATGAACCATTCGCCCGGCATGTTGTCGGTGAGATCGAACGCCCCGGAATCGAGTGTGAAGCGGTTGTTCGAAATGTTCTGGATGGTCTGGTCGGCGAACACACAGCCCTTCCAGCCGGTCGGATCGGTGACGGCGATGTCGGTATAGCCGGGATATTCGGCCACCATTTCGGGCCGCCGCGCGCGCACCAGCCGCCCGACATTGACCATGGTGTTATAGGGCAGAATGCCGACCGCAAAACCGTCGCGCGTGTCCTTGGTGCCGTAGATCGTGTCGATGAAATTCTTCGACGCGTTCTTGAGCGCAGTCATCCGCGCGCCCTCCATCGAGCCGGTGTTGTCGAGCACCAGCAGCGCCTCGATCGAGGTCGGCAGAGTCTCCGACGCCTCGGCGACCGAGCTAACGCTGACATTGAGAACATCGATCCCGATCACCCGCAACAGCGCGGTATCGACCGCGGCGCGCAGGGTGACGGTGGCGGTGATGACGTCATCATCCTCGACCACGGCAATGGTCGGCGCGGCAAGAGCGGCGCTGGCATAGTCGTCGGGGAAATTGGCGCGGACATATTCCGCGCCGACTGCCTGCGCGGCGCTGCCGGTGTTGCTGGACACCTGCTTGGCGCGCACCGCAGCGAGCGCCCCGGCATCGGCGGCGCCTTGCAGCTTGGAGGCGACCAGATAGGCCCGCCCGTAATCGATCCCCGCGCCGATCATCGCCATCGCCGGCACCAGCGCCGCCGCCATGATCGGCAGCACGCTGGCTCTGCGCGAGCGCCGCAGGGCGCGCAGCAATCGGGAGGTGGCCGACCGGGCCGGGGCTTCAATCATCGTCGCGGACCGCCTTGTGAAAAACCGTAGTCTTCCTAGCCCGATCGCCCTAACTCTCTGAAAAAACTTGGCCCGATGAAGCCCCTAAGGCATGGTTTACGGCGCATTTACCAGCCACGCAGGACGGGGCGGAGCGCAGGGCTACGAAAAATTCGGGGTGGCTCGCAGCCGTGCCCCGGCCTAACCCCTAAGGCATGACTTCCGGCCCCGACGCGCTGACCGACACCCTGACCGACAGGGAGAAGGCCGCGCTGCGCCTGTTGCTGCGCGGGCATGATGCCAAGTCCTCCGCGCGCGAACTCGGCCTGTCGGTGCATACCGTCAATGAACGGCTGCGCGAGGCGCGGCGCAAGCTCGGCACCACCAGCAGCCGCGAGGCGGCGCGGCGGTTGCTGGAGGCCGAAGGCGAGGCCCCCGAAACCTTGGGGGACAAGCCATTGGGGGATGCGCCGCAGGGCGCGGCGGCACAGACAGCGGCATCCGCCACCCGGCGGTGGGCGAGGCCCGGCCTTGCTCTCACCCTAGTCGGAGTGACCGCCATGTCGCTTGTTCTTGCCGCCCTGTTCCTGCCTGTCTCGCCGCTGTCCATCATGGTCCCGGCCCCCGCCGTCCAGACCGCCGCCGCCACCGAAAGCGAGGCCGCCGGTGCCGCCCGCGCCGCCGAAGCCTTCCTCGCGCTGCTCGATGAAAGCCGCTGGGCTGAAAGCTATACCGCCACCGGGGCCGAGTTCCGCCGCCTGAACACGCTCGAACGCTGGAGCGCAGTCTCCGCCCGCCTGCGCCCGCCGCTTGGGCGGATGCTGACCCGCGACATCACCGGCAACGAATACGTCCCCGCCCCGCCCGAGGGCTACCGGCTGATCAAGTTCCGATCGACCTATGCGAACGGCACCGCGCAGACCGAAAGCCTCTCGCTGGCGTGGGAGGATGGCGCGTGGAAGGTGGCGGGGATCACCTTCGAATAGGGGCGCACTCCGCTAATCCGAGGGTGGAAACACCCCCGGCGCAGTGATAGCTCAGCCCTTGGCCGATAGGCGCAAGATGAGGGGGCATTGCAGGTGGGCGGAACGGTTCGCGCGAGAATGATGCGGCGTATGATGGCGGGGCTGACCGCGATGGCGCTGCCCTCCGCACTGGCGGCAGCCGGGATGGCGTGCGGGCCGGTCAGCGAAGTGCCGCTCGCTCCGCTGGCGCAGGATGCGACACCGCCCGCCGCCTGCGACGAGGGCGCGCCGGGGTGGGATGCGGGGGATGGCATCGCGGTGTGGCGCTGTTCGCTGCGCCTGCCCGAAGGCGTCTCGGCCGAGGATATCGAACCCGGCGCGCTGACCGACGCGCTGATTGTGACGCGGGGCACAAGCGTGCTCCACCAGCAGGCCGATTTCCCCTCGCCATGGGGCGCGCAGGGCCTCGTAATGCTGCGTGCCGACCTGTCGGGCGACGGCGTGCCGGAAACCATTCTGGCCGCGCACAACACATCCGGTCAGGGCATGGGGATCGAATACTGGACCCTGTCGGTGTTCGCGCGCGACTGGAGCTTGCTGGGCCTGCGCACCGAGGTGGCGGACTGGGGGCCGGACGCCTTCGTCCCGCGCCGCGACGGCCAGCCGGGCTGCGCGGTGCTGCTGACCGACTGGCGCGAGCGGGACGCACCCGGCGGCAAGACTGTGCGCTATTTCACCGGCACGCGCGCCGATGTGGGCGGGGAACTGCCGCGCTTCGACACCGGACCGGAAGGCGATTTCGCCGCGCGCCGCTATGATCGCCGGTTCGAGCGTGAACGCGTGCGCGATATCGAGCGCATGAATAGCGGCCCGGAGCGCACGCCTGCCCGCTGGCTTGCCCGCGAGATTGCGGGGGCTTTGGCCGGGGGTGGCGGGACGCACTGAGGGTGGCGGACAGGCGGAGGACGGTGGTCTGATCCAGCAGGGGGCCAGCGGCAAAGCCGCAGGCTGACGTCGAACGGGTCGGGCGTGCTGCGCCGCCGCCCCGCTGGCCGACCGCTCCGACTGCCGCTGCGCGGCACCGGCGGCCAGCGCGGCTGGCCGCCTGCCTCGCTCAATACATATGTTGCCCGCCGTTGATGCTCATGGTCGAGCCGGTCATGAAGCCGCCGTTCTCGGAGGTGAGGAACGCGACACCGCGGGCGATTTCCTCGGCCATGCCGAGGCGGCCGACGGGGATCTTGGCGACGATTTTCTCCAGCACCGGCGCAGGCACGGCAGCGACCATGTCGGTGTCGATATAGCCCGGCGCGATCGCGTTGACCGTCACCCCGAACTTCGCGCCTTCCTGCGCCAAGGCCTTGGTAAAGCCGTGAATTCCGCTCTTGGCCGCGGCGTAGTTGACCTGTCCGTATTGCCCCGCCTGCCCGTTGATCGAGCCGATGTTGACGATCCGCCCCCACCCGCGTTCGCGCATGCCGGGGAAGGTCGCCTTGGCCATGTTGAAGCACCCGCCGAGGTTGATGCGCATGACATCGTTCCAGTCCTCGAAACTCATCTTGTGGAGCGTGCCGTCGCGGGTGATCCCGGCGTTGTTGACGACGATGTCGATGGGGCCGAACTCCGCCTCGACTGCAGCGCAGCCGGCCAGCGTTGCCTCGTGATCGCCCACGTCCCAGCGCCGGGCGGGGATGCCGGTCGCTTCGGTGAAGGCCTGCGCCTTTTCCTCGTTCCCGGCATAGTTGGCGATGACGGTGTGGCCCTGCCGCTGAAGCCGCTTGCAGATCGCCTCCCCGATCCCGCGCGTTCCCCCGGTGACGATGGCAACCCGGCCCATGGCATTTCCTCCCCTGATACGTGCAACTTGCTTGAGGCGTCAGCCTAGCCGTGCCGTAGCGTCAGGGAAAGCGGGGAATAGCTATGCGAAGGGGCCGCGACGAATGGCCGATGAAGCGACAATGACTGTGCTACGAGGCGGCAACGAAACGCCGCTACTGGATCAGAACTTGATCTGGGTGCCGACGTAGACGGCCTGGCTGTCCTTGACCGAATTGGTCAACGGATTGAGGCGGTCACGCTCCTTCGAGTAGCGCACGCCGGCCATCACGTTGAGGTTCGGCGAAAGGCTGAAACTGCCGCCGACGCCCACCGTCTGCTGGGCGATCGAATCGAGCGTGTTGGGCGACCGGCCGGCGATCTCGCGATCTTCCAGCTCGATGCGGGGCTGCAACCGGCTCGGCTTGTCGTCAGCCTGCGGGGCCGAGGGCTTGAACTGCGCGAGATCGGGCAGCGCCATGCGGCGGACTTCGGCCGGCAACTCGAACGGACGGGCAAAGCTGCGATAACCGCGCGCCGTGCCAAGCTGGAACCGGCTGGCTTCAATCCCGCCAAGGCCCACGCCGCGGCCCGGGACCGATTCGATCGCCTTGCGCACCGAAATCGCCTGCGCCTGATCGCTGTCGACCCGCACCGCGACCGTCACCGTCCGCTCCCCGGCGACCGGCGTGGCACCGGCGGGCGTGAAGCGGATGCCGCGCGCGCGGGCCTTGCCGGCAATGCGGGCGGCGAGTTCGGGATCAACCGATGCGGGGGTGAACACATTGAGGCCCATCGCCTCGAACGAGCGGGCCGCGACAGGCGCGCTTTTGCCCGCCAGCGCCAGGCCGGCGCTCGGCAAGGCGAAGGCCAGCGCGCCGCAGACGGCCAGCAGCGTCAGCTTGCGCTGCGCCTTTGCTGTGCTGTCGGCCTTGCGTGCCATGGCGATGCCTGTTCCCTTTTCCACGTTCCGGTCAGCCTTCTGCCTGACCATAGACAACCTTAACCCAAGGTGAGTCGCCTTGGGAACACTACCATGTGATAGGGGCCCGAGTCCTGCACGCAATGACTTGCCGCAAGGGAACGGGGATTCCCTCGTCACCTGTGGCCGCAAGCACACAGACTTCCGCCCTGCGCCGCGCCCGATGGGGCGCAATTGCCGGTTCAGGCCGGGTAAAGCCCCCCTGCCCGAGGCTCCACTCCCCGCCCGCCCGACGCATCGGCGCTTGCCGCAAGGGCGTTGGGGGTTATAGAGCGGTGGCAAGACAGACGATGAGGAATTCCCGGCAGTGACACGCGCCAACTCCGCCCCCTTCCGCCCGGCCCTGAAGCGGGCTGTGACCGCCGCCCTCACCGGCGCTGCGCTGGTGGCCCTGTCCGCCTGTGGCGGCTCTGACCGTCCGCGCACCGAATTGCAGGCCGCGCAGCTCAACACCATCGGCGTCAACGCCTATCTCTGGCGCGCCGCGCTGGAGACGGTGAGCTTTGCGCCGCTGCTGCAGGCCGACAGCAATGGCGGTGTGATTGTCACCGACTGGTATGCCAACCCCGCCAACCCGAACGAGCGGGTGAAGCTGACGGTCACCATCCTCGATCAGGATCTGCGCGCCGATGCCTTGCGCGTCGCAGCCAGCCGCCAGGTGTCCGAGGGCGGCAACTGGACCGAAGCCCCGGTGCAGGCGGCAACGGTGCAGAAGCTGGAGGATATCATCCTCACCAAGGCCCGCGATTTGCGCCGCCAAGCGCTCCAATCCTGAGTTTTCCGCCCTTCCACGGATAGGCCTACATGACTGACACCAACGATGAACCGTCCGTCGCAGACGGACGGGGGCGTTTCGATCCGTCGCAAGCTGACGGGCGCTGGCAGCGCGCATGGGAAGCGGCGGGCACCTTCACCGCCGATTCCGACAGCCCCAAGCCAAAAAGCTACATCCTCGAGATGTTCCCCTATCCCTCGGGGCGCATCCACATGGGCCACGTGCGCAACTACACGATGGGCGACGTGCTGGCGCGCTACCAGAAGATGCGCGGGTTTGAAGTGCTGCACCCGATGGGCTGGGACGCCTTCGGGATGCCCGCCGAAAACGCGGCGATGGAAAAGGGCGTGCACCCGGGCGGCTGGACGCGGGCGAACATCGCGCAGATGAAGGCGCAGTTGCAGCGCATCGGCTTCGCGCTCGACTGGACGCGCGAATTTGCCACCTGCGATCCCGAATATTACGGCCACGAACAGGCGCTGTTCCTCGATCTGTACGAGGCCGGGCTGGTCTACCGCAAGGAAAGCACGGTCAACTGGGATCCGGTCGACATGACCGTGCTCGCCAATGAACAGGTGATCGACGGCAAGGGCTGGCGCTCTGGCGCGGAGGTCGAGAAGCGCAAGCTGAACCAGTGGTTCCTCAAGATCACCGACTTTGCCGATGATCTGCTGGAGGGGCTGGGGAGCCTTGAGGACTGGCCCGAGAAGGTTCGCCTGATGCAGGAGAACTGGATCGGCAAGTCGCAGGGGCTGGAGTTCTCGTTCGACCTGTCCGACGGCGGCAAGCTTCCGGTCTATTCGACCCGCCCCGATACGATCTTCGGCGCGAGCTTCTGCGCCGTCGCCGCCGATCACCCGATTGCCCAAGGGCTGGCGGGCGATCCGGAAGTCGCGGCCTTCATCGACCAGTGCAAGAAGGGCGCGACCACCGCCGCAGCGCTCGAAACGGCGGAAAAGCTGGGGTATCGCACGGCCGTAACCGCCAAGCACCCGTTCACCGGCGCGGATCTGCCGGTGTTCATCGCCAACTTCGTGCTGATGGAATACGGCACCGGCGCGGTGATGGGCGTGCCGGGTCATGACCAGCGCGACTTCGAATTCGCCACCAAATACGAACTGCCGATCGCGCGCGTCGTCGCCAGCGATCCCGCGAAGGCTGACGAGCCCTTCAAGGGCGAGGCCGAGGCGGGCGACGGGGTGATCGTGAACAGCGATTTCCTCAATGGCATGAGCGTCGAGGCAGCCAAGCAGGAAGTCATCAACCGCGCCGAACAAGGCGGCTGGGGCGAAGGGCGCACCGTGTGGCGCCTGCGCGACTGGGGTGTCAGCCGCCAGCGTTACTGGGGCACGCCGATCCCCTTCATTCACTGCGAGACTTGCGGCGTGGTGCCGGTGCCCAAGGACCAGCTGCCGGTGACCCTGCCCGAGGATGTCAGCTTCGACATCCCCGGCAATCCCTTGGAGCGCCACCCGACGTGGAAGCACGTCGATTGCCCCAAGTGCGGCAAGGCCGCGCGGCGCGAGACCGATACGCTCGACACCTTCGTCGATTCCTCGTGGTATTTCCTGCGCTTCGCCAGCCAGCCCGCCGACAAACCCTTCGACCCGGAAGAGGTCGCCAAGTGGATGCCGGTGCAGCACTATATCGGCGGCATCGAGCACGCGATTCTGCACCTGCTTTACGCCCGCTTCTGGACGCGGGCGCTGGCGCACACTGGCAAGATCAGTGTGCAGGAGCCCTTCGCCGCGCTGTTCACGCAAGGCATGGTGACGCACGAGACCTATAGCCGCAGCACCTTCAGCGCCACGGTCCAAAGAACGGAATATTTCTCGCCTGATGAAGTGGAGAGGCGGGACAATGTCACCTACCTCAAGGGAACAGACGACCCTGTTCTGGTCGGCCGCGTCATCAAGATGTCGAAGTCGAAGAAGAACGTCGTTGACCCCGATGCGATCATCGCCCGCCACGGGGCGGATGCGGTGCGCTGGTTCATGCTCTCGGACTCGCCGCCCGAGCGCGATCTGCCGTGGTCGGATGCGGGGATCGAGGGCTGCGCGCGCTTCGTGCAGCGGCTGTGGCGGCTTTTCGGTCAGTTCGACCCCAAGTCGGAAGGTCGGGACAAGACGCTCGACCGCAAGGTTGCCCAAACTAATGTGGGTATCGCCGCAGACATTGAAGCGCTCGCCTTCAACAAGGCCGTCGCTAGGGTCTATGAACTCACATCTGCCATCGAGAAAGCGCCGCCGTCGGACAGCCGATCCGAAGCGATCATGGAGTTGATCCTGATGATCTCTCCCATGATGCCGCATCTTGCGGAAGAAGCTTGGGAGATGATCGGCGGCGAGGGGCTGGTGGCCGATGCCGAATGGTTGCCCGTCGATCCCGCACTCCTCGTCGACGACGAAGTCACCATCGCGATCCAGCACATGGGCAAGCTGCGCGACACCGTCACCGCGCCCAAGGGAGCCTCGAAGGAGGATCTCGAAGCGCTGGCGCTGGCGTCGGCCAACCTGCAACGCTCGGTCGACGGCGCGCCGATCCGCAAGGTGATTGTGGTGCCCGACCGATTGGTGAATATCGTCACCTGATGCGTGCCGTCCTCGCCCTCGCCGCCCTGTTCGCGCTGCCCGCCTGCGGCCTGTCGCCGATGTATGCGGGTGGCGGTTCGGCGGCGGTGGCGCAGGGGATTGCGGCGGTCGATGTGCCCGCGATCCCGGGGCAGAGCGGCTGGCTGGTGCGCAATGCCTTGCAGAACCGGCTCGGCGTTTCGGGGCAGACGACGCCGCAATACCGGCTCGATGTGCGACTGGACGATTCGCTCGAAGCGCTCGGCGTCCTCAACGATGACACCATCAGCCGCGAACGCCGCATTCTGCGCGCGCGCTATCAACTGGTCGACGCGGCGACGGGCGAGATCCTGCTCGATGCCACCGCCGGTTCCGACGCGGGGATCGACGTGGTGTCCTCCGAATATGCCACCATCGCCGCCGAGCAGAAGGCGCTGGAGAACCTCGCGCTCGAACTGGCCGAGCAGATGGCAACGCAGGTCTCGCTGGCGCTCCGCAATCGCGCCGCCGCGGCCCGATGAAGCTCAAGAACAGCGATTTCCTGCGCGGCCTGCCCGCAGGGATCGAACGCCTTGCAATCTTCTTCTTCTGCGGCCCCGACGAAGCCGGAGCGAGCGCCGCCGCCAACCGCCTTGCTGCCGCCCTGCCCGATGCGGGCGAGCGGATCGAACTGGCGGGCGCAGAGATCAAGCGCGATCCCGCGCTGCTGGGCGACGAGGCGCGCTCGACCTCGCTGTTCGGCGGCAAGCGCCACATCTGGGTGCGCGCCAGCGGGGACGAGGCGCATGACGCGCTCGAAGTGCTGATCCAGACGAACGAGGCAGGCGCGGGCGAAGCCGCCCCGGTGATCATCGTCGCGACCTCCGCCACCGACAAGTCGCGCACCGCCAAGCTGCTGGAAAAGCGCAAGGATGCGGTGGTGGCGATGTTCCATCCGCCCGATCTGTCCGCCGTGGCGCAAGCCGTGCGGGCAATGGCGGATGCGGCCGGGCTCAGGCTCGGCGGCGATCTGGCCGAGCGCATTGCCCGCGCCGCCGGGCTTGACGTGCGCCTCGCCCAGTCCGAGATCGACAAGCTCGCGCTCTATTGCGGGGCCGATCCGCAATCGCCGCGCCCGGCCACGCCCGAGGATTACGCCGCGATCGGCGCGGCGACCGAGGAAGACGGCTTTGCCCCGCTGGTCAACGCCGTGCTAGGCGGGGAGCTGGCGCGGGTCAGCGGCGAAATCCGCCGGATGCGCGAGCTGGGACTGAACCCCGTCGGCCTCGCACTGGCGCTGGAGCGGCGTGCGGCGCAACTGGCGCAGATCATGGCCTACCTCGGCCCGCGCGGGCAATTCGACCGGATCGACAAGGGCGCGGAGATGCGACTCGGCATCTTTTTCAAGGAAAAGCGCGACATCCGTCAGCAATTCGAACGCTGGCGGCAACCCGCATCGCGCGGCGCGCGCGAAACCCGGCTCGACCGGCTGATTCCCCGACTCACCGAGCTGCACCGCACGCTGCTCGCCAATAGCCAGGCGGCCGAGCTGCTGCTGGCGCAGGAACTTGCGGAAATTGCACGATACGCTGCCCGGCGATAGCACGGGGATGTCGGCGAAAGGGCGAATGGTTCTCAATATGTGACAAGCTGCATTTCGCAGTCGCACAAAACCTTCTTTTCGATGTAATGCGCGCGTATTAGGTATTGCCTCGTAAGGGTCGCGCCTTTGGGGGAAGGTCCGAATGAATCGCGTGACGCCGAGACTTCTGGAATCGGTTCGGCACGAGCATGTCGACAAGAAGCTGGTGCCCTCGCTCGAGCGGCGCCGCCTGCGCACCTATGCGCTGATCCTGCTGGCTGACGGGCTCCTGTTCAATCTTGGTTTCGCGCTCGGCAGCCTTGTGTGGGAGGGCCGCTGGGCCGAGCCGCGCGCCATGCTGGCAGCGCAGGCCATGCTGCCGGCGTTCTACACGATTGCGCTGTATAACGGTTCCTACGGGCTGAAGGGGTTGGCCGATTGGCTGTTTGCCGCCCGCAAGGCGCTGATCGCGCTGGTGATTTCGGCGGGCCTCATCAACTTCGTCGCGTTCTACACCAAGTCCAACGATGATTTCTCGCGCGCTGCGGTGACGCTGAGCCTATTGTTCACCGCAGTCATGCTGGTGGTGCTGCGCCGGGCGGTGAGCGCGCTGATCAAGTGGCGCTGGAACGGCCGAGTCGCCAACCATCTGGTGATCGACGATGGCGGCTCAAGCTTCCCCTATCCCGATGCGGTGACCGTCTCGGCGGCAGAGTTCGGCCTTGATCCGGGCAGCCACGATCCCTTCATGCTCGACCGACTCGGCAAACTGCTGCGCAATCAGGATCACGTGGTGGTCAGCTGCCCGCGCGAACGGCGCGAGGACTGGGCCTTCCTGCTCAAGTCGGCGGGGGTCTATGGCGAGATCGTCAGCGAACCGGCGCACAGCCTCGGCGCGATCGGGGTGCATCGCTATGACGATCTCGACCGCACCACGCTGGTCGTCTCGACCGGCCCGCTCCGCCTGCGCGCGCGCATCGTCAAGCGCGCCTTCGATACGCTGGTGGCAGGGTCTGCGCTGATCGCGCTGTCGCCGCTGCTGATCGTGGTGGCGGCGCTGATCAAGCTGGAGGACGGCGGCCCGGTGCTGTTCGTGCAGCGCCGTCTGGGGCGCGGCAACCAGTTCTTCGATATGTACAAGTTCCGCTCGATGCGGGTGGAAAAGCTCGATCACGACGGCAACCGCTCGGCCTCGCGCGATGATGACCGGATCACCCGCATCGGCGCCTTCATCCGCCGCACCAGCATCGACGAGCTGCCGCAGATCCTCAATGTGCTGACCGGCGACATGTCGATTGTCGGCCCGCGCCCGCACGCCATCGGCAGCCAAGCGAACAACAAGTTCTTCTGGGAGGTCGATCGCAAGTACTGGCAGCGTCACTGCCTCAAGCCGGGGTTGACGGGGCTGGCGCAGGTGCGCGGCCATCGCGGGGCGACCGAGCGCGAGAAGGATCTGACCGACCGTTTGCAGTCGGACCTTGAATATATCGCGGAATGGTCGCTGCTGCGCGATATCCAGATCGTGCTGCGGACCGTGCGGGTCCTCAGCCACGACAACGCTTACTAGAGCAGGCTTATTTCTTGTCGCCCTGGGGGACGGAGAAGCTGCCCGTCACCCGGCCCTTGCTTGACGTGCTGCCGGCGGGGCCGCCCGCGCTGCCCGCGGCGCTGCCGTCCACACTCGACAGGCCGCTTTGCAGGTCGATCACCAGCCGCCCGCCATTGAGCGTGTCATTGCCCCGGCGCAGGCGGACATTGCCCGCCATGGTGATGATCCGGCGGTTGAAATCATAGATCGCGTTGTCACCGCTGGCGCGCTCGTCACCGCGGGTGACTTCGACCCCGCCGGTGGCGGTGATGCGCTGGATGCTGAGCGATCCGGTGTCCTCGAAATTGACGAGTGTGCGCGCCGAACGCACGGTCAAGCCTGCCTGCTCGATCACCACATTGCCCGACAGGATCACGCGGTTCTCGCGGTCCTGCAACTCGATCCGATCGGCGGCGTAATTGACCGGCGCGGAGGAATCGTGGCTGGCAATGCCCTGCGCGCTCAAAGCCATGCCGCCCGCCAGCGCGGCGGTGAGCGCGAAGCCGCCAAAGCCCCATGCCAGAGCAGTGCGGCGCAGATTGCGCGCGGAATCGGGCTTGGTCATCACGGCATCCTCAACTTGCCAGGGATCATGGTCAGGCGCGCATTGCCGTCAAGCGTCAGCGTGCGTGCGCCGAGATCGGCGCGAATCGTGTCGGCGGAGAAGGTGCCGGCCGGAACCTCGCCCGAAACGCCCTTGTCCCCGCGCATTTCGCGTGCCTTCAGATCGACCGCGACCCCGTCGGCGACCATCGCATAGCCATCGCTCGCGGTCAGGCGCACCGGGCCGTCCACCGCAACTGTCTCGGCGTCGATGTCATAGGTGCCGCCCTGCGCGCTAAGGCGGGCGGGGCCATCGGACAGCATCATCTGCGCCACCAGATCCTCCATCCGCACCAGCCCCTCGGCACTGGAGCGCTGCACCGCCTCGCCCGCCATCAGCGAGAACGGGCGGCCCTGATTGTCGCGCCCGCGATACATCGCGTTGTCGACCGACAGGCGCTCGTCGATCAGGGAGACCTTGTTGCGATCGAGCAGAAAACTCACCTCGCCGCGCGGGGACAGGGGCGTGATCACCATCAGCGCGGCAACGATGCCCACCGCCATCGGCAGAGCGCGGGCAAGGAAGCCTACCAGCCGGTCATGCGATCCGCCGGGCGCCGCGAAATGCTGACGCCGACCCCTGAGGGCGCGGGCCTCGCTCGTCTCGGTCTGGATATGGCTGGTGACCATGGCCGTGCGCGGACGATCAGGCGTGGGCGAAGATATCGGCTTCGGGCCAGCCGGCAAGATCAAGCCGCGCGCGGGCAGGCAGGAAATCGAAGCACGCCTGCGCCAGATCCATCCGCCCCTCGCGCTCAAGCCGCAACGTCAGCTCGGCTTGCAAGCGGTGGAGGAAGCGCACATCGCTCGCCGCGTAATCGCGCTGGGCATCGGACAGCACCGGCCCGCCCCAATCGCTCGACTGCTGCTGCTTCGACAGGCTTTCGCCGAGCAGTTCCTCGACGAGGTTCTTCAGCCCGTGCCGGTCGGTATAGGTGCGCACCAGACGGCTGGCGATCTTGGTGCAGAACACCGGCCCGGCCATGATGCCGAGATAGTGATACAGCGCCGCCAGATCGAAGCGCGCGAAGTGATAGAGCTTAACCCGCGAAGGATCGGCCAGCACCGCCTTGAGGTTGGGCGCATCATAGCTGCTGTTCGGGCCGAAGCGCACCAGATGCTCGTCACCCGAGCCATCGGACAGCTGCACCACGCACAGCCTGTCGCGCGCGGTGATCAGCCCCATCGTCTCGGTATCCACCGCGATCGCGCGCCCACTGCTCTCGGCCCCGACAAGCACGCCGGGGGGCAGGTCTTCCTCATGAAAATGTACAGCCATGGTGCAGGCCCTACGCCGATTGGGGAAAGAGGGAAAGGGGCCAGTAGCGTTCGCCGCAAAGCTGACCTAGGCGTGGCGACAGAGTGCGGTCGGGGCAGATCAGGCGACACGTCCCGGCCGCGCTCGCCTGTCACGGAGCAGAACTTGTCCGACACCCTCCCCGAAAGCTGGCGTGCGGCGCTGGAACCGGCGCTGGCAAGCCCCGAGGCGCGGCGGCTGGGCGGGTGGCTCAAGGCGGAAGAAGCCGCGGGCAAGCAGATCTTCCCCCCGCGCGGGACACGGCTGGCGGCGCTCGCCCTGACCCCGCTGGAGGAAGTGCGCTGCGTCATCCTCGGGCAGGATCCCTATCACGGGCCGGGGCAGGCGCATGGCCTTGCCTTCTCGGTGCATGACGGGGTGAAGGTGCCGCCAAGCCTCGTGAACATCTACAAGGAGCTGGAGGCTGACCTCGGCCTGCCCCGCCCCGCCACCGGCAATCTCGCCAAATGGGCGCGGCAGGGCGTGCTGCTGCTCAACAACACCCTGACGGTCGAGGCCGGGCTGGCGGGCAGCCATGCCGGGCGCGGGTGGGACGCGATCACCGACGCCGCTGTTGCCGCCGTGGCAGAGCGTGATGTGCCGACCGTGTTCATCCTGTGGGGCAGCCATGCGAAGAAGAAGGCGAGCCGCATTCCGGCCCTCGCCCGCAACCCCGCGCATCTGGTGCTGAGCTCGGCCCACCCCAGCCCGCTTTCAGCCCACAACGGCTTCTTCGGCTCGCGCCCCTTCAGCCAGGCCAATGCCTTCCTTGAAGCGAACGGGCGCGGCGCCATCGACTGGAGTTTATGATGGAAGATGTGATCCTGTGCGACGTGGCCGAGGGTATCGCCACTGTCACCCTCAACCGCCCACAGGCGATGAACGCCTTGAACCGCGCGCTGCGCAAGCGCCTCGCCGAGGTGATGCGTCAGGTCGATGCCGACGAGAATGTGCGCGCAGTGATCCTGACCGGAGCGGGCGAACGCGCCTTCACCGCGGGGCTCGACCTGAAGGAATTGGGCAGCGAGGCAGGCGCATTGGGCAGCGCCAATGCCACGGATCCGGCGGACAATCCGGTGAAAGCCATCGAGCTGTGCCGCAAGCCCGTGATCGGCGCGATCAACGGGGTGGCGATCACCGGCGGGTTCGAAGTCGCGCTCGCCTGCGATGTGCTGATCGCCAGCACCAACGCCCGCTTTGCCGATACCCACGCGCGGGTCGGCATCGTGCCGGGCTGGGGGCTGTCGCAGAAACTCAGCCGCATGATCGGCATCAGCCGCGCGAAGGAACTGGCCTTCACCGGCAACTTCCTCGACGCCGCGATGGCGGAGCGCTGGGGGCTGGTGAACCATGTCGTCGCGCCGAATGAGCTGCTCCCGCTGGCGCGCAAGCTGGCAGGCGACATGGCGGGGATCGATCCGGCCTTCATCGGCCTCTACAAGCGCCTGATCGACGATGGCTATGCGCAGAGCTTCGGCGAAGGGCTGGCGCTGGAGGCACAGCGCTCAAGCGCAGCCAACAGCGCCGTCGCCCCCGAAGAGGTGGAGGCACGCCGCGCCGCTGTGCAGGAACGCGGGAGAGGGCAGGGGTAGCCCCTCACCGCCGCTCGCGGAAAAACCCTCGCAACATTGCCGCCGCCTCGGCCTCGCCGATGCCGGAATAGACTTCGGGGCGGTGCAGGCATTGGGGCTGGTCAAATACCCGCGCGCCGTGCTCCACCGCGCCGCCCTTGGGGTCGCTCGCGGCGTAGTAGAGGCGGGCGATGCGGGCATGGGCAATCGCGCCGGCGCACATCGCGCAGGGCTCCAGCGTCACCCATAGCTCGCAATCCGTCAGGCGTTCATCGCCCAGCACCTTGGCGGCGCGGCGAATCGCGGTGACTTCCGCATGGGCGGTGGGATCGTGATCGGTGCGGGGGGAATTGTGCGCCTCGGCAATCACCACCCCGTCCTTGACGATCACCGCGCCAATCGGCACTTCGCCGCTATCGGCCGCCGCCCGCGCCGCCGCGAGCGCGCGTTGCATCGGCACAGGGAGCGGCCAGTGGGTCATCGCGCCGGGCTAGCCGGGGCGGGCCGCCCATGCAACGGCGCGCAACGTGCTTGACGATTCGGGTAGGCACGGTTATGCGCGCCGCTTTCCCGGATTAGACCCGAACTTTACGAGAAGAGACACACCATGTCGCGCATCTGCGAACTGACCGGCAAGGGCCGCCAGGTTGGCCACAACGTGAGCCACGCCAATAACAAGACCAAGCGCGTGTTTCTGCCCAACCTGCAGAACGTCACGCTGATGAGCGAAAAGCTGGAGCGCAGCTTCAAGTTCCGCGTGTCGACCCACGGTCTGCGCTCGGTGGAGCACAATGGCGGGCTCGATAACTGGCTGCTCAAGACCAGCGACGAAAAGCTTTCGGCCAACGCGCAGAAGGTGAAGCGCGAGCTGGTTAAGGCCAACGCCGCTGCGTAATTCTCGCTTGTCCTTCGGGACAGAGGTGAATCGATCAAGCGCTCGGGCTTCCCGGGCGCTTTTTCGTTTTGGGGTCGGGGGTTGCGCCCCAGGCCCTTGCCCCGTTCGCCCTGAGCTTGTCGAAGGGCCGTACGTTTTCTTCCGCGCCGCATCAGGAACCGAAGAAAGGCAGTCCTTCGGAAGCGAATCTGTCGCGCAGCGACACAAGCTCAGGGCGAACGGAGGTGGCAATCGGGTTTTGCCGCTCACGAGCAAGCTCACCCCACCCAATCAAACCGCACCAGCAGGCTCCGCTGGAACACCGAGAAATTGTCGTCCGACACCACCCACACCGCGCCCCGCGCCGGATCGGTGGCGGAGGGGACGAAGGCGATGCCCTCGAAATTGTCAGCGAAAACGCCCTGCTCAAGCCGCTGGATGATTCGCGACCGCCACGCCTCGCCTTCGCGAATCGTGCGCGGATCGGCGATGGCGATGGCGGTGTCGAACCGCGCGGGGATCGCATATTCCACCCGCCGCAGCAGAATCAGCACCCGCCCGTCGGGCAATTGCGTCGCATCGACCGGATCGTAATCGGGCCATGAAGCGAAGCGGAACGCGGTCGGTGTCTGCGGCTCAACCGGATCGCGGGCGAACAGCAGCGCCTGATGCAGCGGCTTGTCGCCCCCTTCCGGCCCCTCGGCGATGATCACGAAGCGCCCGTCGGCGAGCCGCGCCATCAGCTCCGGCCCGCTGTTCGTGCTCCAATCCTCCATCTCCGGCGGGCTGCGGAGCGTCTGCGTGCCGTCGGCGGCGTAGCGAATCACCAGATTGAAGTTCTCGAACGCGCCCCACAGCGTCCCACTAGCCGGATCGCGGGCGAGCGATTCGAGATCGACCACTTCCTTGCGGGCACTCGCGCGGCGGCCGATGAAGCGGAAACTGCCGGGCACCGCGCGCGGGGCGGGGCCGGAAAGGTCGATGTCGAGCAGCCAGCCGCGGTCGCTCCCCGCGATCAAACCGCCCGCGCCATCCTCTACCAACGTGGAGAATCCGCCAAACCAGCCGTGTGCCGATGAAAGTTCCCATGCGCCGGTGAGCGTGAGGTCACCGGAAACGCCCGCGCGCTCGGCAACCGGCGTGACGGCCACTTGCGCGCCGTCACTCCGCAGGCCGGTGGGGGTGCGCCAGAACAGGCCGGGGCCAAGGCCCGCGACCACGACAGCAAGCAGCAACCAGCGAATGCTTCGGGCGTGCACCTAGGCGCGGTCGAGGCCGAGCAGGCGGCGCGTCGCGATCTCGCACGAGGCATAGGGCTCCTGCCGCTCGGCGCTCCAGTAGCGCAGTTCGGCGAGCAGGATGGCTTCACCCGTCACCGCGCACAGCACATGGCTGCCCGGGCGCAGGACGCGAAAGCTGGAGGGGCCGTAATACAGCTTGGCGGTCTTGTCGGCGGAGGACATCAGCATGGCGCTCCCGATAGCATCAAGCGGTCAGCCGAACAAATCATCTTGGTGTGGAGGATTCGGGGGGGGAGTTGCGGGACGGGGTTTGGGCGCGGGGCGCGCGGGCGGCGGAGTGCTCCCGGCGGGCACCGCGTCGAGCGTCCCGTCGCGCCATTGCAGCGTCAGCAGCGCCTCGCCCGCCGCCTCGGCGCGGGTGGTGAGCGCCTTGCCGCTGGCATCGCGGATAATCGCATAGCCGCGCTCCAGCGGCTTTTCGGGATGGAGCTGGCTCATGACGCGGGTGAGTGCGGCGAGCCGGTCGACGCCTTGCTGCAAGGGCCGCTCAACCAGCGCAGGCGCAAGGCGCGCGCGGTCAAGCCGCCGCCGCGCTTCGGCTGCGGAGCGGGTGAGCAGGCTGGGCGAAAGCCGCGCCGCCGTCCCCGCGAGCCGCTCGCGTCCCTTGGCAGAGCGATCCCCCAGCGCGCGGCGCAGGCGTTCGGACAGATCGTCGAGCCGCTGGGCTTGCGGTTGCAGCAGGTTCTCGGGGCGCGGCAGCAAGCGCGCCCGCGCTGCAAGACGCTCGCGCCCCAGCTCGACCGGGCGATAGACCGCGCGGCGCTGGCGGGAGCCGAGGTCTGACAGGGTAAAGGCCAGATCAGCCCGCACCGGCACCGCCATTTCGGCGGCTGCGGTGGGTGTCGGCGCGCGGCGATCGGCGGCGTAATCGGCCAGCGTCGTGTCAGTCTCGTGCCCCACTGCGCTGATGACGGGGATGGTGCATTCGGCGATAGCGCGGACGACGACTTCCTCGTTGAAGCTCCACAAATCCTCGATCGAGCCGCCCCCGCGTGCCACGATCACCACATCGGGGCGAGGCACTGGCCCGCCGGGCTGGAGCGCCGAGAACCCGCGCACCGCCGCCGCCACCTGCTCGGCTGCGCCATTGCCCTGCACCAGCACCGGCCAGACGAGCACATGCGAAGGGAAACGGTCGGCCAGCCGGTGGAGAATGTCGCGGATCACCGCGCCGGTGGGCGAGGTGACGACGCCGATGGTGCGCGGCAGAAACGGCAAGGCACGCTTGCGGGTCGCATCAAACAGCCCCTCCGCCGCCAGCCGTGCGCGGGTCTTCTCCAGCAGTGCCAGCAGCGCGCCCTCGCCCGCCAGTTCCATGCTGTCGATCACGATCTGATACTTGGAGCGCCCCGGATAGGTCGTCAGCTTGCCGGTGGCGATCACCTCCAGCCCGTCTTCCGCGCGGAAATTGAGGCGCTGGGCATTGCCCTTCCACATCACCCCGTCGATCACCGCGCCTTCGTCTTTCAAGGCGCAGTAGAAATGCCCCGAAGCCGCCCGCTTCACCCCCGAAAGCTCGCCGCGCAGCCGCACGAAGCCGAAGCGATCCTCGACCGTGCGCTTCAGCAGCGAAGAAATCTCGCTGATGGTGAGGGGCTGGGCGTTGTCGCCCGGACGGGTCTCGGCGATCATGTCGGGCATATCTGGGCTTCCATGTGCCGGTTAGCTGTGACCAAAGAAAAACAGCCCTTCGACAGGCTCAGGGCGAACGGATAAGGGGCCTATCACTAACCGTTCGCGCCGAGCTTGTCGAAGCGCCGTCCTGTCTTTTCCCGCGAGGTTTCGCACATGAATGTCCTTCTCCTCGGTTCCGGTGGTCGCGAGCACGCGCTGGCATGGAAGCTGGCGCAATCCCCCGCTTGCGACCGGCTCTACGCTGCCCCCGGAAATCCCGGCATCGCCGAGGAAGCCGAGATCGTCGCGCTCAATGTGACCGACCATGCGGCGGTGATCGCGTTTTGCGCTGACAAGCAGGTCGGCCTCGTCGTGATCGGGCCGGAGGCACCGCTGGTGGACGGCCTGTCCGATGCCTTGCGCGCTGCCGAGGTGCCGGTGTTCGGCCCCTCGCAGGCCGCGGCGCAGCTCGAAGGCTCCAAGGGCTTTACCAAGGACCTGTGCGCCCGCGCCGGAATCCCCACCGCCGGCTACGTCCGCACCGCCTCGCTCGAGGAAGCCCGCGCCGCCCTCGCCCGCTTTGCCGCGCCTTACGTGCTCAAGGCCGATGGGCTGGCGGCAGGCAAGGGCGTGGTGATCGCCGAGACGCTGGCCGAGGCGGAAGAAGCGCTCGCCGACATGTTCGACGGAGCCTTCGGCAGCGCGGGCGCGGAAGTGGTGATCGAGGAGTTCATGGCAGGCGAGGAAGCGAGCTTCTTCGCGCTGACCGATGGCACCACCATCGTCCCCTTCGGCAGCGCGCAGGATCACAAGCGCGTGGGCGACGGCGATGTGGGGCCGAACACCGGCGGCATGGGCGCTTACTCCCCCGCCCCCGTCCTGACGCCCGAATTGCAGGCACAGGTGATGGCGGAAATCATCGAGCCGACCGTGCGGACCATGCGCGAAGAGGGCAACCCCTATCAGGGCGTGCTGTTCGCCGGGCTGATGCTCACGAGCGACGGCCCCAAACTGATCGAATACAACGCCCGCTTCGGCGATCCCGAATGCCAGGTGCTGATGATGATGCTGCGTGATGATCTGGCGTGGATGATGCACCTGTGCGCCACCGGCAAGCTGGATGAACTGGACGCGGAATCGCCTGAATTCGAGGCAGGCTTTGCGCTGACGGTGATCATGGCCGCCAACGGCTACCCCGGCACGCCCGAGAAAGGCGGCGCGATCGACCTCGGCGGCCCGCACCATGAATGGGTGAAGATCTTCCACGCCGGCACCGCGTTGAAGGACGGCGTGCTGGTGGCGAACGGGGGCCGGGCGCTGGCCGTCACCGCGATGGGCGCGAGCGTCACCGAAGCGCAGCGGCTGGCCTACGAAGCCGTCGACAAGATCAGCTTCCCGACCGGCTTCTGCCGCCGCGATATCGGCTGGCGCGAAGTGGCGCGGGAAGCAGGGGCGTAATTGCAGTCGCCCTCGCTTTCCGTCTTCCCGGGCTTGACCCGGGATCCCGCTTCTTCATTGTCCGGAGCAGGAAGTTAGCGGGGCCCCGGATCAAGTCCGGGGAGACGGGAGGAGAAAGAGCCTGCCCTATCCCGGTCGCGCACCCGCTCGCACCTTCCCCTCAAAGCGGTCATCGGATAGGCTTGGCCTTGGGCCGCAGCGCAAAATTGATCCCGATCAAGGAAAGCGCTGCCGACCGGGAGGATAAGACCTACATGACAAGACCCTTCACCCTGCTCGCCCCGCTCGCTTGCCTCGCACTGGCCGCCTGCCAGACGCCCGGCACCGACAACCCGCCGCCGATGGTGGGCAAGGCGACTTCGCCGTCGGCTGACACCCGCGCTCCGGCGTTTGTCGAGGCGGCGTGCGGGGGGTGCCATGCGGTCGAGCCGCCGTTCCTCTCGCCCAATCCGGCCTCGCCCAGCTTTGCCGCGATTGCCAACCGGCGGGGCCTCTCGGAGAAATCGCTCGCCGACTGGCTGGCCGAGGCGCACAATTACCCCGAGGATATGGACTTCACCCTCACCCGCGCCCAGATCGACCAGATCGCGGCCTATATGGTGACGCTGCGGAACGCGGGCTACGTGCCGGACGAGTGAGCTTTCCTACAGGCGTGGCAGAGGCTTAGAGTCCGCCCCGCTCTTTCCCATCGTCAGCCCACTCCCCAAAGCCGCCGCGAGGCCAAGGGTTTTCGCTTTCAGGACAGTGTCTCATGTGTCTCCTGATTCAGGAACCACGCCCATAACCTGACTCGACGGGCTGAAGCCGACAGCGACGAGAGGGCAAACCCTCGGGCCAACGGCCCGCAAGGCCGAACGGCCGCCCGCAGGCGCCCGGAGGAGCGTAGCGACGAAGGAGCAGCGCCGAGGACGTGCCCGCGGAGGCGGGCACGCAAACAGGAGCCCCTTACAACCGCTCTTGCATAAGCTTGAGCATATCAGCCTCGGGCCGCGGGCCGTAATGCGCGATCACTTCCGAGGCGCAGATCGCCCCGCGCTTGAGGCACTGGGTCAGCGGCTCGCCCTTGACGTAGCCCGACAGGAAGCCGGCCGCGAACTGGTCACCCGCACCGGTGGTGTCGATCACCTTGATGACCGGCACGGCGGCGACTTCGGCCCGCTCGCCATGTGCGATGGCGACTGCTCCCTTCTCGCTGCGGGTCGCGACCAGCACCGGCACCTTGCCGGCGACTGCTGCAAGGCCCGCTTCGAAGTCGTCCTCACCGGTCAGCGTCGCCAGCTCGCCTTCGTTGACGAACAGGATGTCGATGATGCCTTCCTCGATCATGGCGCGGAAGTCGTCGCCGTGGCGTTCGATCACGAAGCTTTCGGACGCGGTGAAGGCGATCTTGCGACCGGCATTGCGCGCCACCTCGATCGCGCGGCGCATGGCCCGGCGGGGCTCTTCGGGATCCCACAGATAGCCTTCGAGATAGAGGATCGCGGCGCTGGCGATCAGCTCCTCGTCCAGCGCAGCGGCGGGGAGGAACTGGCCTGCGCCGAGGAAGGTGTTCATCGTGCGCTCGCCATCGGGGGTCACGAAGATCAGCACGCGGCCCGTCGCCGGTTCGCCGGTGCGGGCCGGGGTGTCGAAGTCGATCCCGGTGGCGCGCATATCGTGGCGGAACACCTTGCCGAGCTGGTCGTCGGCAACCTGCCCGATAAAAGCGCATTGCAGGCCGAGCGTCGCCAAACCGGCAAGCGTGTTCGCCGCCGAGCCGCCCGACAGCTCGCGCGCGGGCGGCATGGCTTCGTAGAGCTCCTCGGCCCGCGCCTCGTCGATCAGGGTCATGCCGCCGCGATTGAGTTGCAGCTCGTCGATCAGGTCTTCGCCGCAGGAGGCAATCACGTCGACCACGGCATTGCCGATGGCGATAACGTCGTAGCGGGGCGGGGTCGTGGCGGTCACAGGAGGTTCCTCGGGAATGATGTATGCCGCGCCGCCTAGCCGCCTTCGTGCGCAACGCCAAGCTTCTGTGTGCGGGCAGACGGCCTTGCGTTGACTTCGCATGGCCGCCACCGCATCGCATCGGGCGATGACAGCCGTTCCCGCCGCTTTCGTGAAGGCCACCGGCCAGCTGGGCGACCGCCGCATCGTGGCGGTGGTGGTCAAGAGCGTGGCGCTGACGCTGGCGGTGTTCGCGCTGGCTGGCGCGGGGCTCTATGTCGGGCTGGCGGGGCTGATCGAGCGGCAGGGCTATGACGGCGAATGGGCCGGACTTGCCGCGGTGGTGCTGGTGCCGGTCGCCATGTGGCTGCTGTTCCGGGTGGTGGCGATGGCGGTGCTGCAGTTCTTCGCCGACGAGGTGGTCGCGGCGGTGGAGGCGCGGCACTATCCCGCCCGCGCGGCACAGGCGCAGCCGCTGCCGTTCCGCCGCGACCTCGCCAATTCGCTGCGGGGGCTGGCGCGGGCGCTGGGGTACAACCTGCTGGCGCTGCCGGTGGCGGGGCTGGTGGCCTTCACCGGCTTCGGCCCGGCGGTGGTGTTCATGGTCGTGAACGCGGTGCTGCTCGGGCGCGAGCTGACCGATATGGCGTGGCTGCGGCACGAGACGGGGACGGCGGGCGGCAATCCGGCGGGCCGGGCGGAGCGGTTCCTGCTTGGCCTTGCGACGGCCGGAGTGATGCTGGTGCCGGTGGCGGGGCTGATCGGGCCGGTGCTGGGCGCGGCGGCGGGCACGCATCTGGTGCTCCGTCGGCTTGAGAAGGAGACTGAGGCATGATCACCCGTTCCGCCGCTGCGCTGACCGCGCTGGCGCTGGCGCTCGCCGGATGCGCGGGCGGAAGCGCGCCCTCGCGGCCCGCCCCGGTGTCGCAGCCGCGCAGCGGCGGGGTCGTGATGCTGCCCGAGATGATGGCGCCGCAGGGGCTTGAAGGGGTGATCGGGCAGGAGGCGGCGCTGCTGGCGCGGCGGTTCGGCACCCCGCGGCTCGATGTGGCCGAGGGCGACGCGCAGAAGCTGCAATTCGCAGGGCAAAGCTGCGTGCTCGACATCTATCTCTACCCGCAGCGCCCCGGGGCCGCGCCGGTCGCCTCGCATGTCGAAGCGCGCCAGCGGCAGGGCGGGGCAGCGGTGGATCGCGGGGCCTGCATCCGCGAGGTGGAGCGCCGCTAGTGGCCACCGCGCTCGAAATCGCTCCGGTAACGCGGTCTTAAGCCTGTTCGTGGCATTTCCCCTTGCGAAACCGGAAGGATTTGCACGGGCCATGACCACCCATTTCATCGAAATCGCCCAGCGCGCAGCGGCGGACGGACAGATCGCGGCCGACGAGCTGATGGCGCTCCGCCGCGAAGGCTGGGGCGACGGGATCATCACCCGCGCCGAGGCCGAGGCGCTGTTCGCGCTCAACACCTCGCTGAAAGAACGCAGCCCCGAATGGTGCGACTTCTTCGTCGAGGCGATCGGCGAATTCGTCCTGAACGGCACCCCGCCGCGCCTGCAATGCAGCGACGAGGAAGCCCAGTGGCTGATCGGCCAAATCGACCATGACGGCGTGCTCGAAAGCATGGTCGAGCTGGAAACGCTGGTGCGCATCATCGAGCGTGCCGAAAACACGCCCGACCGGCTCAAGGACTACGTGCTGGCGCAGGTCGAACGCGAAGTGCTGACCGGCGTTGGCCCGACCTGCTGCGGCGGCGAGCTTTCGGCCACGCATATCAGCGCCGCCGAATGCCGCATCATCCGCCGCGTGATCTTCGCCAGCGGCGGCCACGGCCCGGCGGCGGTGACGCGCCACGATGCCGAGATGCTGTTCCGCCTGAAGGACGAAACCCTCGCCGAAGAAAACGCCGCCGAATGGGACGATCTGTTCGTCGATGGTGTCGCCAACTTCCTCAAGGGCTTCGTGCTCGATCACGCGCAGGTGAGCCATGATCGCAAGCGCGAACTGGAGGCCTTCGTCGCCGATAACAGCGCCAGCGTCGGCCGCTTCATGGGCCGCGTCGCGAAGGAGGCGCCGCAGGTGATGAACCACTTCGGCAAGGTGTTCGGGAAGAAGAAGCCCGGCACCGACTACACCGCCAAGGCGGCAGCGGGCGAGGCAATCACCGATTACGAGAACGACTGGCTGGAAGGCATGATCGACGCCGATGGTGAAGTCGACGAACTCGAAAGCCGGTTGATCGCGCGGCTGGCTGCAGAGGCGTGAGCGGGAACTTCCCGCTTACACCATAAAGCTCTCACCGCAGCCGCACGCGCCCTTGGCGTTGGGGTTTTCGAACACGAAGCCCGCGGTGAAATCGTCCTCGCGCCAGTCCATGACGCTGCCGATCAGGTACAGCACGCTGGCCCCGTCGATGTAGAACACGCCGCCCGGCGTGACGATCTTCTCGTCGAACTTCGCTTCGGTGGTGACGTAATCGACCGAGTAGGCGAGGCCCGAACAGCCGCGCCGCGGGGTCGACAGCTTCACGCCGATCGCGTCCGCCGGGGCCTTGCTCATCAGATCGGCAATGCGCGCCTCGGCGCTCGGCGTCAGGGTGACGGCGGCCTTCGGAGCAGGGCGGGCGGTGGTGGTCGTGTCGGTCATGTCAGCCTCTTCTGCCAGAACAGCGCGTGCCCGGTGGCGGGATCGAGTTGGTAATCGCCATAGCCTTCGCGGGCGTAAAGGTGCCGCGCCCGATTGCCGCTCAGCACTTCCAATGTGACCTTGCAGGCCCCGCGCTTCAACCCCTCGGCCTCGATGGCGGCGAGCAACGCCTTGCCGATGCCTGCACCGCGATAACCCGGCAGCACCGCGAGATCATGGATATTGACGAGCGGCGCGGCGGCGAAGGTGGAATAGCCCATGAAGCAGTTGGCAAGGCCCACCGCCTCCCCGTCCAGCCGCGCCAGCAGCGAGAACGCGTGCGGGTTGGCCGCCAGATCACCCGCCAGCCGTGCCTTCACGCTCTCCGCCAGCGGCGCGCCGCCGCCCATCGGATCGCGCGCATAGGCATCGAGCAGCGCCACCACATCCGCCGCATCGCGCGGATCGCAGTAATCGGCGAGCTTAATCGTGAGGGCGGGTGCTGCTATCACAGCATCCCCAGTTCGAGCCGTGCTTCGTCGCTCATCTTGTGCGGGCCCCAGGCCGGTTCCCACACCAGCACCACCTCGGCATCGCGGATGCCCGGCACCGACGTGACGCGCATCTCGACTTCGCCCGGCATGGTCTCGGCCACCGGGCAATGCGGGGTGGTGAGCGTCATGGTGACGGTCGCGTCGGCGTTGTCGTCCACCTCAACCCCGTAGATCAGGCCGAGATCGTAGATGTTGACCGGGATTTCCGGATCATAGATCTCGCGCAGCGCCTCGATCACTGCGGCCTGCAGCGCGCTGCCGTCTCCGCCGACGGCGTCGGGCCCGGGCTTGGCGGCGAGGAAGCCGTCGAGGTAGTCGCGGGTGCGCCCTTGCTCTTGGGGTGCCGCGGCTTCGGTATCCACGGCGTCTTCCACGCGGGCGCGGGGGGGCTTTTCGGTCGAGCTATCCATCGCTCTCATCCTTTTCCAAAAATGCGGCGGGTGCGGGCGATCCCGGCCATCAGCGCGTCGATATCGGCTTCGGTCGAATAGAGGCCGAAGCTTGCGCGTGCGGTGGCGGGAACGCCGAGGAAGTCCATCAAGGGCTGGGCACAGTGGTGTCCGGCGCGGATCGCGACATTGGCCTCGTCGAGAATCGTGCCGAGATCATGCGGGTGAATGTCGTCAATCGCGAAGCTGACGATCCCCGCGCTGTCATCGGGGCCAAACAGCGTCACATCGTTCATCGCGCCCAACTCGCGGCGCAGGCGGGCGACCAGCACCTGCTCGTGCGCGTGGATACGCTCCGGCCCGATGGCGCTGACGTAATCGACCGCCGCAGCGAGTGCGATTGCCTCGGTGATCGCAGGCGTGCCGGCTTCGAAGCGCTGCGGCGGCGGGGCGTAGGTGGTGCGTTCAAACGTCACGCGGTCAATCATCGCGCCGCCGCCCTGATAGGGGGGCATATCAGCGAGGATGTCCGCCTTCGCCCACAGCGCGCCGATGCCGGTGGGGCCGTAGAGCTTGTGCGCGCTGAACACATAGAAATCGCAGCCCAGCGCGGCGACATTGACGCCCATGTGGGGCGCGGACTGGCATCCGTCGAGCAGCAGCTTCGCGCCAACCTTGTGCGCCAGCGCGGCGGCTTGGCACGCATCGAGCACGGAGCCCACCACGTTCGAGACATGCGCGAAGGCGACCAGCTTGTGCGCCTCGGTCAGCATCGCTTCGGCGGCGCCCAAGTCGATGCGGTGGTCGGCGGTCAGCGGGCAGACGTCGATGACCGCGCCCACTTCGGCGGCGACCATCTGCCACGGCACGATGTTGGAATGGTGCTCCAATTGCGAGAGCAGGATGCGGTCACCCGCCTGCAGGTTCGCGCGCGCCCACGTTTGCGCGACAAGATTGATCGCCTCGGTCGCGCCGCGGGTGAAGATCACCTCGTCCTCGTGCCCGCCGATGAAGCCCGCGACCTTGCGTCGTGCCGCCTCGTAGGCGAGCGTCATCTCGGCCGAGCGGGCATAGACCCCGCGGTGGACCGTGGCGTAATCCTCGCCCAAGGCGCGCGCCATCGCGTCGATCACGGCGCGAGGTTTCTGCGCGGTGGCGGCGGTGTCGAGGTAGTGCCACGGCTTGCCCTCGCCCGTCACCATGCCGGGGAAGTCGGCGCGCAGATCGGCGAGCGGGGCAAGGGTCGCGAAGCTGCTCACAGCCGCGCCCCCTCCAGCGCCGCCAACGCGGCATCGAGCAGGGTTTCGCGCTCCGCCTCGTCCTCCAGCGCGACGAAAGCATCGCCGATGAAGGCCTGCACCAGCAGCCGCTGTGCGGTCGCCGGATCGACCCCGCGCGCCATCATGTAGAAGCGCGCAGCCTCGTCGAGCTCGCCGACGGTCGCACCGTGGGCGCATTTCACGTCGTCGGCGAAGATTTCGAGCTGCGGGACGGCATTGGCGCTGGCCCCGGCTTCGAGCAGCAGGCCCTTGAAATCCTGCGCCGCGTCGGTCTTCTGCGCGTGGCGCGCGACCTTGATTTCGCCGAGGAAATTGCCGGTCGCCCCCGCCCAGTGGACCGCGCGCACCGTCTGGTTCGAGGTCGCCTCCGGCTCGGCATGGACGACCTGCGTCACGAATTCGCGGGTCACGCCCGCACCGCCAATCGTGACGCCGCCGAATTCGAAATGCGCCCCCTTGGCGAGCCGCACTTCCACTTCGACGCGGGTGTAATCCGCGCCGCAATTGGTGACGAAGAACGCGGCGCTCGCGCCTTCGCCCAGCTGGACGCGGATGCGGTGGACTTCGGGCGCGTCGCTGCCAACGACCATGCAGCGCGTCAGGCTCTCGCCAGCGGCAACGTCGATCGTCTGCCACTGGTCGAGCGCATCCACGCCCAGCCGCGCAACCGCGTCCATATCGGCATAGCGCCACGCTTCATCGCGGCGGGTGGGGAGAGTCGCCAGCGTCACGCCATCACCGCGTCATAGCCCTCGGCCTCGAGCCGCAGAGCGAGTTCCGGCCCGCCGGTCTCGACGATGCGGCCACCTGCAAGGATGCTGACCTTGTCGGGCGCGACCACATCGAGCAGGCGCTGGTAATGGGTGATCAGCAGCACCGCCTTGTCGGGGCTGCGCATGATGGAATTGATCCCTGCGCCGACAATCCGCAGCGCGTCAATATCGAGGCCCGAATCCGTCTCGTCCAGCACCGCGAAGGCGGGATCGAGGATGCCCATCTGCACCATCTCGGCGCGCTTCTTCTCGCCGCCCGAGAAGCCGACATTGACCTGCCGCTTGAGCATTTCCATGTCCATCTTGAGCAGCGCGGCCTTGTCCTTGGCGAGCTTGAGGAAATCGCCGCCCGACAGCGGTTCCTCGCCCCGCGCCTTGCGCTGCGCGTTCAGCGCCTCGCGCAGGAACTGGACGTTGGAGACGCCGGGGATCTCGACCGGATACTGGAAGCCGAGGAACAACCCCGCCGCCGCACGCTCATGCGGTTCCAGCGCCAGCAAGTCCTGCCCGCGAAACTCGACACTGCCGCCGGTCACTTCGTAACCCGGCTTGCCGCCCAGCACGTTCGCCAGCGTCGATTTGCCTGCGCCGTTGGGGCCCATGATCGCGTGCACCTCGCCCGCGGGGACGTGCAGGGTCAGGCCCTTGAGGATCGGCTTGTCGCCGACGCGCGCGTGAAGATCGGTGATGGTGAGCATTATTGTCCGTCCTTGTCCTGTTCCGCCGCAGCGGCCGCGCTCGCATCGGTGCGGGCCTTGACCACGCTGGCGTCGCGCAATTCGATCACCAGCCCCTTGGGGCGGTTGGCTTGGTAGGTGCTGCTCGCCGCTTCAGCGGCAGCGATCCGCATGTTGAACTGGTTGTCCTGATCGCGGCCGCGCGCGACGTGAATCCGGTCGATGGTGTCGAACAATGCCTCGACCTCGGCCGGGCTGAGCGTCGTCTTGGCCCCGGCGAGCGCCGCATTGGCATCGGCAACGGCCTTGTCGCGGCGCTTGGCGCAGCGTGTCAGGTCAGCGGTATGCTGGATTTCGAAATCCGGCTTGCCCGTGATTTTCCGGTTGGTGACGACAAGGCAACGGCGATAATCGGCCACCTGCGGCTGGATCAGGCGCGGATATTCGACCGTCCAGGTTTCCGGGTTGTCGTTCTTGATCTCGATGATGGTCTGGCCGGCGCCCTGAAGGGCAAGAAGAGTGGCAAGGATCACGGCTTGCGGCTCCGGGGCTTGTGCGGGGGCTTGGCGTTGTCGTCACGGTCGGACTTGCGCGGTTTGGGGCGGTCGTAGGTCTGCTTCGGGTTCGCCGCCTTGTGCGCGCGGGCGGCGGCTTTGCGTTCCTCGATCCGCTCTCGCATGACGAGGGTGAGCTGCTTCAACACGGCGTCGATATCGGTGAGGATATCGCTGGCCGCGATCCGCATCACCTTGATGCCGACGCTTTCGAGGCTTTTGTCACGCCGCTTGGCGAGGGTGTCGTTCTGCCCCTCCTCGTCGATCGCCAGCGCGAGGCCGAGGTTGTGGCAGTTGAAATCGACAATCGCGCTGCCGACCACCGCGTGACGCTTGAAGGTGTAGCGGCCCATGTCGGCGGCGGCGAACTTCGCGGCGAGCGCCTTGTGCGCCTCGGACGAGTGCCGCCGCAACTCGCGCGCCTGTTCGTGCAGCGCATCGAGCCGCTTCTCCGAAATCTCCCACCCGCGGCCCTTCTTCTTGAGCGCGGGAGCTTCGGTGGTGGCAGCCTCGGGGTTGAGGGCGAGGGTTTTGCGTTCAGTCACGTCAATCAATATCCTTCGTCATTCCAGCAGTTGCGAAGCACAACCGAAGGTTGAACGCTGGAACCCAGGGCCGCAAAGCCCAGCGCCTGATGGCCCGAGGCCCCAGCTTTCGCTGGGGTGACAGTTGTGGTGAGGGCGGCAAGGATCATCCGACCGACCCCTCGAGCGAAATCGCCAGCAGCTTCTGCGCTTCGACCGCGAACTCCATCGGCAGCTCTTTGAGCACGTCCTTGGCAAAGCCGTTGACGATCAGCGCCACGGCTTCCTCTTCGCCAAGCCCGCGCTGCATCGCGTAGAACAGCTGTTCGTCGCTGATCTTGCTGGTGGTCGCCTCGTGCTCGATCTGCGCGCTGGGGTTCTTGACCTCGATATAGGGCACGGTGTGCGCGCCGCATTGATCGCCGAGCAGCAGGCTGTCGCACTGGGTGAAGTTGCGCACGCCGCTCGCCGTCGGCCCGACGCGGACGAGGCCGCGATAGGTGTTGTTCGACTTGCCCGCCGAAATGCCCTTGGAGATGATCGTCGAGCGGCTGTTCTTGCCGTTGTGGATCATCTTGGTTCCGGTGTCGGCCTGCTGGTAATTGTTGGTGACCGCGACCGAGTAGAACTCGCCCACCGAATCCTCGCCATTGAGGACGCAGGAGGGATATTTCCACGTCACCGCCGAACCGGTTTCGACCTGCGTCCAGCTGACCTTCGAACGGTCCCCCTGGCACAGCGCGCGCTTGGTGACGAAGTTGTAGATGCCGCCCTTGCCCTCGGCATTGCCGGGGTACCAGTTCTGCACGGTCGAATACTTGATCTCGGCATCATCCAGCGCGACCAGTTCCACCACCGCGGCGTGGAGCTGGTTCTCGTCACGCATCGGCGCGGTGCAGCCTTCGAGGTAGCTGACGTAGGCGCCCTTGTCGGCGATGATCAGCGTGCGTTCGAACTGGCCGGTGTTTTCGGCGTTGATGCGGAAATAGGTCGACAATTCCATCGGGCAGCGCACGCCTTCGGGGACATAGACGAAGGTGCCGTCGGAGAAGACCGCGCAGTTCAATGCCGCAAAGTAGTTGTCGCGCACCGGCACGACCTTGCCGAGCCACTTCTTGACCAGTTCCGGATATTCGCGGATCGCCTCTGAGATCGAGAGGAAGATCACGCCCGCGCGCAGCAATTCCTCGCGGAAGCTGGTGGCGACGCTGACAGAGTCGAACACCGCATCCACGGCGACCTTCTTCGCGCCCTTCACCCCGGCCAGCACTTCCTGCTCGCCAAGGGGGATGCCAAGCTTGTCGTAGACACGCTTGATCTCGGGATCGAGTTCATCGAGGCTGCCCAGCTCGATCTTCTTCTTGGGCGCGGCGTAGTAATAGGCGTCCTGATAATCGATCGGGGGATAGCCGATCTTGGCCCAATCGGGCTCTTCCATGGTCTGCCACAGGCGGAAGGCCTTCAGCCGCCATTCGAGCATCCATTCCGGCTCGTTCTTCTTGGCGCTGATGAAGCGGACGGTGTCCTCGTTCAGGCCCTTGGGCGCGAATTCGGTGTCGATATCAGCCGACCAGCCATGCTCGTAATCGGCGACCTTGGCCGCGGCTTCGCGGGCTTCACGGTCCTGAATGTCGATATCTTCGCTCATGCCGGGTATTCCTCGACGGGTTGGGGACGCAGGACGGGGCTGCGCAGCTGGGCCAGAGAAATGCCCGCCAGCGCGCCGCGCAGGGCGTCGTTGATGATCGGCCAGTGCGGCTTCATGCTGCATCCGGCCTCGAAATCGCAGGGGGAATGATCGACGCAGGCGGTGAGCGCGATCGGCCCTTCGACCGCCTCGACAATGTCCGCCACGGTAATCGCCGCCGCCGGGCGCCCGAGTTGCAGGCCGCCATGCGCCCCGCGCACCGAGCGCAACAGCCCCGCGGCAGTCAGGCGCGAAACGAGCTTCTGCACAGTCGGCACCGGCAAGCCTGTCTCTGCCGCCAGTTCCGCCGCGCTGACGCGTCCATTGCCACAATGGAGCGCAGCCTGGCTCATTGTAATCACTGCATAATCAGCGAGGTTGGACAGACGCATTGCGAACGGTTCTCAAATCGGACAAAATCAGTCCGATTTCCAATTACGAGCGATCTGTTCGGATTTCAACCGCTATCCTGCACTTTCGCCGCGCAGCACCCCTGCCGCATCACCATGCCCGCTGGGATGGAGCAGCCCGGACGACAATGTCTTGCCGCGCAGCTGGGTCGGCGTGCGGCCGGTGTAGCGACGGATATCGTGGATCAGGTGCGCCTGATCGAAGAAGCTCGCCAACATCTCGTCACGCAGGGCATCGGGCAGCGCCGGGTTGGCCAGCACCATCGCCGCGCGAATCGCCCGGAAGCGCTTGGCCACCTGCGCGGGCGGCACCCCGAAGAACCGGCGCGATAGCCGCTGGAGCTGGCGCGGCGAGAGATCGACCGTCGCGTAGAGATCATCGAGCGCGGGATCGAGCCCGCTGCCGAGCCAGCGCATGATCGCCTCGACCACTGCGACATGATCGGCCCTGATGGTGTGACGCGGCGCGGCGAGCATAGCGGCGAGCCCGGCGCACAGTTCCCGCACCGTTATGCGCCCTGCACCGCAGTCGGCGGCCATCGCTTCGAGCCGGGCGACCTCGTCGGCGGAAAAGATCGTCTCTGCCGGCAGCACCCGATCATGCACCGTATCGGCAGGAAGATTGGCAAAGGACTGCCAGCCGAGCTGGGTGAAGGACGCGCCCAGCAGCATCAGGGGGCCTTCCAGCACACAGGGCGCCGCGCCCAGCTGCGGCGCGTTGCAGGCGACCTTACCGGCGTCGAACGTCATATCGCCATCGCGCTCGATCGCCAGCAGACCACGGATCATGACCACCAGCTGCGCCGAATAGGCCGGAACGATTTCCTCGATCCGGGCATCATCGGACTCGATCACGTAGAAGGTGTTGATCCACCCGGCGAGTTTCGCCGGTGGCGCGATGATCTCGAGCTTGAACTGCACTCTCGCCCTGTCCGCTACTGCGGCCCCCTTTGCAATTTAGACGCGACCCTTATTGCTGGCGGCGAGCAGCGATCCACTGCCCGACATTCTCCTCCATGATCGACAGCGGCACCGGGCCGCTCGTCAGGATTGTGTCGTGAAATTCGCGGATATCGAACTTTGTTCCCAGTTCCGCCCGCGCCTTTTCACGCAGCTCCATGATCTTCAATTTGCCGATCATATAGGCGGTCGCCTGCCCCGGATAGACAATATAACGCTCGATCGCCTTTTCGATGTCGCCGGCCGGGTTGGGGGTGTTCTCGGCGAGCCACGCCATCGCCTGTTCGCGGCTCCAGCGCTTGTGGTGGATGCCGGTGTCGACCACCAGCCGCCCGGCGCGCCACAGCTCCATGCCGAGCCGTCCGAAATCGGAATAGGGATCGGTGTAGAAGCCCATGTCCTTGCCCAGTTCCTCGGTATAGAGGCCCCAGCCTTCCGAGTACGCCGTCACCCCGCCAAACCGGCGGAAGGCGGGCAGATCGCCCAGCTGGGTCTGGATCGACAGCTGCAAGTGATGCCCCGGCAGGCCTTCGTGATAGGCCAGCGCCTCAAGCTCGTTCTTGCTCATGTCGCGCAGGTTGTAGAGGTTGACGTAATAGGTGCCCGGCCGCGATCCATCAGGCGCGGGGCGGGAATAGAACGCCTTGCCAGCGCTCTTTTCGCGGAACGCCTCGACCGGCTTGATCACCAGCGGATCGGTGGGGAGCGTCTTGAAAAACTCGGGCAGCTTGGCCGTCATCCGTGCCAGATGCGCGTCCGCCTCGGCGAGATAATCCTCGCGGGTGGTGTGGAAGAAGCGCGGATCGTCGCGGGTGAAGGCGAAGAATTCCTGCAGGGTGCCGGTGTAGCCGACCTGCTTCATGATCGCACGCATCTCGTCATGGATGCGGGCCGTTTCCCTAAGACCGAGCGCGTGGATCTCGTCCGCCGTCAGATCGGTGGTGGTGTAGTTCTTGAGCAGCGCGGCGTAGTATTTGTCGCCGTCCTTGAAGCGCCACACGCCGTCCTCGGTGGGGGCAATCGCCTGCTGGCGCTGCATCTCGGCGAGCAGGCGCTGGTAGGCGGGGACGGCTGCGGTATTCCACGCCTCCTTCGCCTGCGTGCCGAGCGCCGCCTTGGTTTCGGCCGACAGATCGAGCTTTTCGACCTTCTCGGCCAAGTCCGCCAGAATCGCATTGCCATCCCCCGCGGCGAGCAGGTTCTGGATGTCGGAAATCACATAGGGATAGACCCATTTGGGCGGCATCACGCCCTGCTCCGCCCGCTCGCGCGATTGCGCGGTCAATGCTTCGAGCAGCGGACCAAGCCCGGCGATGCGCGAGACATAGGCCTGCGCTTCCATCTCGTTGGCAACACGGTGGGTGTTGATCAGGAACGCGGGCAGATCGCTCTGCGCGCCGTTCATCTGGTCGAAGATATAGCCATAGTCGCGGTACGGCTGGAGCGAGGCGCGGCGGGCGGCCATTGCCTCGAACAGCCGGAACGACAGCGCCTGCTGCGGCGCGAGCGTGGCCGGATTGTAGCGCGCACGCATCGCGGCCAGCGTGTTCTGCAACAGCGCATACTGGCGCTCCTCTGCTGCGTCGGACGGATCGTTCCACTTGCCGTAATCCTCGTCGCGGATGCCGCGATAGGCCTTCCCCTCGGGCGACTGGGCGAGACCGGCAGCATCATAGGCCGCAAACAGCTCGTCAATCGCGGCTTCGGCGGGCGCAGCGACGGGCGCAGGGGCGGCTTCCTGCGCTGCGAGGGGCGCGGCGAGCGCGAAAGCCAGAGCCAGCGCCGACACGGGGGCGGCCAACAGACGAAGGGGTTTCATGGCATTATCCTGTTTTCTTGTGCGCGTGCGACCACGTCTGCGCTGGTCTAGCCATGCGCCGGGCGGTCTGACAACCACCCGCCGCTCACCAGACCGCCATCACTGGCTCAGTTCGCGCAGGTTCCGGGGATCGAGCATCTTGGCGAGATAGGGGGTCGAGGGATCGTTGAGCCGCGCCGGGGTGCGCCCGACGAAATGGGTGATCTCGCGGATCATGTGCGACTGATCGAAGAAGGCCTCGGCCAGCTCCGCCTCGACCTCGGGACCGGGTGGGGGGCCGGACAGCATCGCCGCCGCCCGCAACGCCCGGTATTTGCGCGCCAGCGCCCGCGGGGGCAGGCCGAAATAGCGCTCCACCAGACGCTGCACCTGTCGCCCGGAATAGCCCGCCGCCCCGGTCAGCGCGGCGATATCGGGATTGAACGAGGCCGCCAGCCAGCGCCCGACCGCGACAATCAGTTCGACATGGCGCGGATGGACTGGCTTCGCATGGGCGGCGATGAACCCGGCCAACGCCAGCGCGCAATCGGGGCCGCTGCGCGTACCGGCGCGATACTCCGCCAGCAGCGCCTCCCCCATTGCCCCGAATTCCGTCCCCAGAACCGATGCGGCAGGTAGCAGCCGGTCGCGATGCTCGCCCGCGTGCAGCCCGGTCAGCGCGGCCCAGCCGAGCGGGGAAAGCGCCGCGCCAAAGGCATGGAACGGCCCCGCCATCTGGATCGGCGCCGCGCGCGACAGCGGAGTCAGCAGGCCGACAGAATGGTTGGGATCACGCTGGCCGTTGGCAAAGCGCATCTCGCCCGTGCCATGCGGGAACAGGCAAATCTGCCCGATCGCCGCAGGCTGGATGTCGCGGATCACCGGCTCGTCGCAGCGGAAATGATACAGCGTGGTCACCAGCGGCGCGATGGGCGCGGGCGGCTCGATATAGTCGATGTGGATCAGCGCAGCCGGTGTCAGCGAATCTTCGCCTGAGGACCGGGGCGGTTGTTGGCTATCGGCAAGCATGGGTTATCCCGCACTGTGGGGGACCTGCACCCATCTGTCAAAACCACAAAAAAGGGGCGGCACTCCGCAAGGGAGCACCGCCCATCTGAGTTGAGGAACTCTTAGCATTGCTGCTCCGAGCCCTTCGGGTCGCAACAGGGCGTATAAAGAGCGAATCGCTCGATTGATTGTATGCAAGCGACAAGCATTTCCCCCTAGGTGGACACGGGCCGGGTTAAGGCGCTGGCGGCGGCGGTTAATCCCCCGCAGACGAGGGCCAGAAAGATTTGTGCGCTCGACAGGGGTGACGGCCTGCCATAGGCGGGCGAGGCTATGCTGTTCCGCCTGCTCAAGCCCGCCCTGTTCGCGCTCGATTCGGAGACCGGACACCGTCTTGCAATCAACGGCCTCAAGGCCTTGCCCTTGCGCTCGGCGGGGCCGCAGCCGGGCGCGCTGGCGACCGAGGTGGCGGGGCTGCATTTTCCCAATCCGGTGGGGGTCGCGGCGGGCTTCGACAAGGATGCCGAAGTGCCCGACGCGCTGCTCGGCCTCGGCTTCGGGTTCACGGAGGTTGGCTCGATCACCCCGCTCCCGCAGGCGGGCAACCCCAAGCCGCGCCTGTTCCGGCTGGTGGAGGACGCGGCGGTCATCAACCGCATGGGGTTCAACAATTCCGGCGGCGCCGTGGCGCTGGCACGGCTCAAGGAGCGAATGGGCCGGCCGGGGATTGTCGGGGTCAATGTCGGGGCCAACAAGGATTCGACCGATCGCATCGCCGATTATGCGGTGATGGCGCGGATGATGGCGCCGGTCGCCAGCTATCTGTGCGTCAATGTCTCCTCGCCCAACACCCCGGGCCTGCGCGCGCTTCAGGACGAGGGTGCACTGACCGCCTTGATCGAGGCGGTGATCGCCGCGCGCGACGAGGCGGCAGGTGAGGCCCCGCCGCCGGTTTTCCTCAAGGTCGCGCCCGATCTCGAACCCGCCGATATCGATGCCATCGCCCGCATCGCGCTCGACAAGCGGCTGGGCGCGCTGGTCGTTTCCAACACCACGATTTCGCGCCCCGCGCTGCGATCTACCCATGCGGGCGAGACGGGCGGGCTGTCGGGCGCGCCCTTGCGCCAACTTGCGACCCAGCGGCTGCGCGATTTCCGCAAGGCCACCGGCGGCGCAATTCCGCTGGTGGGCGTGGGCGGCATCGCCACCGCGCAGCACGCGTGGGAACGTATCCGGGCGGGCGCTTCGCTGGTGCAGCTCTATTCGGCGATGGTCTATGAAGGCCCCGGCCTCGGCGCGCGGATCGTCAAGGGGCTGGAGGCGCTGATGCGGCGTGACGGGTTCGCCAGCATTGCCGAAGCGGTGGGAAGCGAATAGCACCGCGGCATGCGCTTCTTCCCCGCCCTGATCGCCCCGCTGGCGCTGGCCCTGTCGGGCTGTGCCATCACCCCTCCGCCCGAAACCGTCGCCGCCACACCGCCGGCAACAGGCGCGGTCAGCAGCGCCGATCCGCGCGCGACGGCAGCGGGCGAGGCGATCCTCGCCCAGGGCGGCTCGGCCACCGACGCGGCGATTGCGGTGATGCTGGCGCTGACCGTGGTCGAACCGCAAAGCTCAGGGATAGGCGGGGGCGGCTTCATGGTGCGGGCCGATGGCACAACCGGCGCAGTGCTGACCATCGACGGACGCGAAACCGCCCCTGCCGCCGCCACGCCGAACCGTTTCCTCGATAGCGAGGGCAAGGTTCTCGGGCGCGAGGCGCGCGTCTTTTCCGGCCTCAGTGTCGGGGTACCGGGCAATGTCGCGCTCGCCGCCAAGGCCCATGCCGAACATGGCAAGCTGCCCTGGGCCGCACTGTTCGCCCCCGCCATCGCGCTGGCCGAGGACGGCTTCGTGATGAACCGGCGGCTGTACGATTCGCTCAATGGCAACAAGGGCCGCGCGGACAAGAGCGCTGCTGCCAAGGCGGTGTTCTTCGGCGCGGACGGCAATCCGCTGCCGGTTGGCACCACGATCCGGGTGCCCGAACTGGCCGCCACCTTCCGGGCGCTCGCCGCCGAAGGCCGGCAGGCGATGTATGGCAGCAAGGCCGCCGCCGCGCTCGCCGCCCATGTCGCCGACGCGACCCCGCAAGACGGGCGCATGACCGCTGCCGACATCACGACTTACCAGCCCCGCGAACGCGCGCCGGTCTGCACGCCATACCGCGCCTACAAGGTGTGCGGCATGGGGCCGCCGTCCTCGGGCGGGATCGCCGTGGCGCAGATGCTGGGCCAGCTCGAACGCTTCGATCTCACCGCGCTCGGCCCCGATAGCCCCGTGTTCTGGCACCTGTTCATCGAAAGCCAGCGCCTCGCCTATGCCGACCGCGAGATGTATTCGGGCGACAGCGATTTCGTCAGCGTGCCGGTCAGCGGCATGGTCGATCGCGGCTATCTCGCCGTCCGCTCGGGCCTGATTTCGCCCGATACCACCATCGCCAAAGCCGAAGCCGGGGTGCCGCCCGGCGCGCCGCTGGCCCGCGGGGACGGGCCGGAGGAGCCGGAGAATGGCACCACCCATTTCTCGGTCGTCGACGGGGCGGGCAATGCCGTCAGCTACACCTCGACCATCGAGGGTGCGTTCGGATCAGGGCTGTTCTGGAACGGGTTCTATCTCAACAACGAACTGACCGACTTCACTCTGACCCCGGAGGCAGACGGCAAGCCGGTCGCCAACCGGGTCGAGGGCGGCAAGCGCCCGCGCTCGTCGATGGCGCCGACCATCGTTTATGACGCGCAAGGGCGGGTCATTCTGGTAATCGGCGCCGCCGGCGGCCCGACTATCCCCGTCACCGTCACCCGCGCGATCATCGGCGTGCTCGATTTCCGCCTCGGCGCGCAGGACGCGCTGGCGATGCCGTTTGCGATGGCTTTCGGCGACAGCTTGCTGATCGAGGAAGGCTCGGCGCTGGTGGCGATGCAGGATCAACTGGCCGCGCTCGGCCACAAGGGCATCCGCATCGCGCCCGCGCCGATCAAGGCCAACGCGCTCGGGCGGCGGGCCGACGGCAGCTGGGAGGTCGCAACCGAACCGCGCCTCGCCAGCGTCGTGACGCCATGATCTTGCCGCTACGGCGTTGAACCTCTAATCAGGCCCGATACGGGGTCGCACCTGAACCCCGAAAGACACGCTCGAAGGGATCAGGAGCCGTTGCCAGTGCATTCCCCCACCTTGCCGTACGCTGCGCGTGCCATCGTCAACCCGGCGGATAACCAGCTGTTGCAGGACATCGACGGCGCGCAGAACCTTGTCGAACTGTTCCTGAAGCGCGCCGACGAGAAAGGCGACGCACCGTTCCTTGGCCACAAGGAGAGCGGGCAATGGCTGACGCAGACATGGCGCTCGGCAGCCGAACAGGTGTGCCTGTTGGCCGAGAGCCTGCGCCGCATGGGGCTGGAGGATGGTGACCGCGTTGCGCTGGTGGCGGAAAACCGCCCCGAATGGTGCATCGCCGACCTTGCGATCATGGCCGCAGGCTGCATCACCGTGCCGACCTACACCACCAACACCCGCCGCGATCACGCCCACATCCTCGACAATTCGGGCGCGCGGGCGGTGTTCGTCTCGACCGAGAAGCTGCTGGCACCGGTGGTCGGTGCGATCGGCCAGACCGGCCTTGTCGAGCACGTGATCGGGATCGAAGACCTGAAGCGCCAGCAATCGGGCAGCTTCGAATATCACGACTGGCAGAGCCTCGTCACCGGTGATGCTGCCGCCGCGCGGGCCGCGGTGGATGCGCGCATTGCCCGCATCGAGCGCTCGGAAACCGCCTGCCTGATCTACACCAGCGGCACCGGTGGCGCCCCGCGCGGCGTGATGCAGCACCACGGCGCGATCCTGTGCAATGTCGCAGGCGCAGCCGAAGTGCTGATCGAGGATTTCGGCATTCAGGACGAACGCTTCCTGTCGTTCCTGCCGCTCTCCCACGCCTATGAGCACAGCGGCGGGCAATATCTCCCCATCGGCGTCGGCGCGGAGATCTTCTATTCCGAGGGCCTCGAAAAGCTCGCCTCGAACATCGAGGAAACCCGCCCCACCATCATGGTCGTCGTCCCGCGCCTGTTCGAAGTGCTGCGGACGCGCATCATGAAGCAGGTGGAAAAGCAGGGCAAAGTCGCCAATTTCATGATGGATGCGGCGCTCAAGATTTCCGAGCGTTCGAAGGACGGCAAAAAGCGCCTGCGCGACAAGCCGCTGGATTTCCTCGTGGAAAAGACCCTGCGCCCGAAGATCCGCCAGAAGTTCGGCGGGCGGATCAAGGCGATGGTGTCAGGCGGCGCGCCGCTCAACCCGGAAGTCGGCAATTTCTTCGACGCAATGGGGCTGACGATGCTGCAAGGCTACGGCCAGACCGAGGCCGGGCCGGTGATTAGCTGCAACCGCCCCAAGGTCGGCCTCAGGATGGACACCGTCGGCCCGCCGCTGCGCGGGGTCGAGGTGAAAATCGCCGAGGATGGCGAGATTCTGGTCCGCGGCGAGCTGGTGATGCACGGCTATTGGCGCAACGATGCCGAAACTGCGCGCACGCTACAAAACGGCTGGCTCCACACCGGCGACATCGGCCATTTCGATCACAAGGGCCGGATCGTCATCACCGATCGCAAGAAGGACATGATCGTCAACGACAAGGGCGACAACATCGCGCCCCAGAAGGTTGAAGGCATGCTGACGCTCCAGCCCGAAATCGCGCAGGCGATGGTGAGCGGGGACAAGCGGCCTTACGTGGTCGGCCTGATCGTGCCCGACGCCGAATGGGCGCTGGAATGGGCGCGGGCCAATGGCGAGAAGTTCGATCTGGCGGCCCTGCAGCAGCTCCCCGCCTTCAAGAACGCGGTGCGCGCGGCGGTCGATCGCACCAATGCCGACCTGTCCGTGATCGAAAAGGTCCGGCAGTTCGCCTTCGCGGACGAGGCCTTCACCATCGAGAACGAGGAAATGACCCCGAGCATGAAAATCCGCCGCCACAAGATCCGCGAGCGGTATCAGGAGCGGATCGACGGGCTTTACAGGGGGTAGGGCCTGACCACCCCACGCTCGTCACCCCGAGCTTGGCCCGGGGTCTGGCTTCTTCAGCTCGGAAAGCGCTTTGGAGTTCTGCCGCAAATTGTCGATTCTGCGGGCAATCGAATGTCCGTCGCTCATCGCCACCTTAAGGAGGTCACGACATTCGGCCTCGGTCCAAAGCTTATCTGGTGTCACGTCGTCGCGGTCGAGCGGCAGATGCCGCGTCAGGATGAAGCGATTGCCGGCGCCGTCATGAACGACCATGATCGAAGCATGGGCAAGTAGATGGCGTAGAGGGCGGAAAGAACGCCAGCGCTCGATGCGCCTGAGCAAGGCTTGACATTGCTTGTTGTTGCTCCGTGCGAGCATGTTGCGAAGATTTTGCAAGTTCGACAGCGGGCCTTTCTCGACAGGCAATTCGAGTGCAACGCAAAGTTGCCCAATGGCGCGTTCCGCTGTGGCGAAATGGGCAAGCACCCGGCCTAGCCAATCGAACGGTTCGATCGGCGCAGGGGTTGTAGGGGATATACTGACGGGTAGCTGCTCGGTCACGCACCCGCGTTACACTACAAGGCCTTAAGCCTTCGTCACCCCCTCACGGCACAATCGTCGTGAACAGGTAGGTCGCGAAGATCACCAGGTGGATCACCCCCTGTACGAAGGTGGTGCGGCCATGACCCAGCGTCAGGCTCGCCACCAGCAGCGTCAGGCTCAGCAGCACGATCCCGCCCATCGACAGGCCGAGTTCGAGATCGAGCCCCAGCGCCAGCGCCACCAGCGCCACCGCCGGAATGGTCAGACCGATCGAGGCGAGCGCCGATCCGATTGCGAGGTTCAGGCTGGTCTGCACCCGGTTGGCCTTGGCCGCGCGGTAGGCCGAGAACCCCTCGGGCGCGAGCACCAGTGCGGCGATGATGATCCCCACCACCGCCTTGGGAAGCCCCGCGGCCATCACCTGCACCTCGATCACGGGCGAGAGGTTCTTGGCAAGCAGCACCACCGCCACCAGCGCCGCCAGCAGCATCAGCGCCGCCGCCGCCGCTGTGGAAGCGACCACCGGCGCTTCGTGGGCGTGATCGTCGGCGTCCTCGATATGATGGACGAAGTGATCGCGGTGGCGGATAGTCTGGGCGACTACGAAAGTCAGGTAGATGATGAAAGACACCGCAGCGACGAACAACAGCTGCGGCTCGCTGTAATAGGCCGCGGGCGCGCTGGTGGTGAAGCGCGGCAGCACCAGCGTCAGCACCGACAGGGTCGCCAGCATCGCCAGCCCCGCGCTCACCCCGGCTTGCGTGTAAGCCTGCTCCAGATGCCGCCGCCCGCCCGCCAGCAAGCAAATGCCGATGATGCCGTTGATGGTAATCATGATGGTCGCGATCAGGGTGTCGCGCGCCAGCACCTCGGTATCCTCGCCGCCCGCCAGCATGATCGAGACGATCAGCGACACCTCGATCACGGTCACAGCCAGCGCGAGGATCAGCGTCCCGAACGGCTCGCCCACGTAATGCGCGATGACTTCGGCATGATAAACCGCCGCCATGATCGCCGCGCCGAGCAGCACCGCGACCAGCGTAACGATAAGCGGATCGCCCGGCTTGCCGAGCGCAATCGCCCCCATGCCCAGCAGCGGCGCAAGGATCGTCCAGACCGGCAGGCCGAACGTAAAACGGGATGCAGTCGGTGTGGTGGCAGGAGCGGTCATGGATGCAGCCTAGCGCATTTGCGCGAGGCGGCAAGCGGGCTCACGCGACCTCGAAATCGTCCACATATTCAGGGTAAAAGCCCGGCTCGCGCTCCGACCAGCCGGGCGCGGTGGCGGCGGCTTCGCTGAGCGATTGCAGCAGCAGCTTGCGGCGTTCCGGGCGGATGCCGGGCAGCGCGCTGGCGGCACAAAAGGCAGCAGGCAGCCACGGACGCACCTTCGCGCCGAGCAGGCGTTCATAAAGGAACCGGAAGGCCGAAAAGCTCGCCAGCCGCTCCTGTTCCAGATCGAAGGCGGCGAGGCGCACCAGCTTGCCGAGGAAGCGCTCGATCTCGTTGGGCGTGCCTTCCGCCGGGATCAGCGCGCGCAGGGCCTTCAGATCCTGATAGGCGACATATTGACGGCGGATCGCAGTGTTCTCCGCCTCGCTGCGGCCCCAGCGCCGGAACGCGTCGGTGCGGGCGAGGCCGATGTCGAGACTGCGCTTGATGTAACGCTGCTCGCACGGGGCGAACCCGGCAAATTCCCGCATCTCGGCAATCGGCATCATCATGGCGCGTGTCTCCTTCGGACGGAGAGAACGTCGCACGGCATGGTTAATTAAGCGTTAGGTGAGTTTTTCGGGTGGGGAAGGTTACGCCGCGGGCACCACACTTCTGCGCCTCTGCTTCCTCCGCGCCTGTGCGCGAAACCTGTCAGATCAACCCGGCGAGCGGCGAACTCGGATCGGCATACATCCGCCGCGCCATGCGTCCGGCAAGGTAGGCTTCACGCCCGGCCTCGACCGCGAGCTTCATCGCGCGGGCCATGCGGATCGGGTCTTTGGCTTCGGCGATGGCGGTGTTCATCAGGATGCCGTCACAGCCCAATTCCATGCCGACGGCCGCGTCCGAGGCCGTGCCCACGCCCGCATCGACCAGCACCGGCACCTTCGCGCCTTCGACAATCAAGCGGATCGTTACGCGGTTCTGGATGCCGAGGCCCGACCCGATCGGCGCGCCCAGCGGCATGATCGCCACCGCGCCCGCATCCTCCAGCTGCTTGGCCGCAATCGGATCGTCGGCGCAATAGACCATCGGCAGGAAGCCCTCCTTGGCCAGCACCTCGGTTGCCTTCAGCGTCTCGCGCATGTCGGGATAAAGCGTGCGCGCCTCGCCCAGCACCTCCAGCTTGACCAGATCCCACCCGCCAGCCTCGCGCGCCAGCCGCAGCGTGCGCACCGCCTCATCGCCGGTGAAGCAGCCTGCGGTATTGGGCAGATAGGTGATCTTCTTGGGATCAATATAGTCGGTCAGCATCGGCGCCTTTGGATCGCTGACATTCACCCGCCGCACCGCAACGGTGACGATTTCCGCGCCGCTCGCCTCGACCGCGGCCGCGTTCTGCTCGAAGCTCTTGTATTTTCCGGTGCCCACGATCAGCCGGCTACGGAAGGTGCGGCCGGCGACCGTCCACGTGTCGCCCGCATGATCGCCCCCGCCGACGAAATGCACGATTTCCAGCACATCGCCCTCGGCCAGCGGAGCCTCGCCCAGCGTCGAGCGCGGGACAATCGCGCCATTGCGCTCAACCGCGACCTTCTCGGGCACAAGCTCCAGCTCGCGCACCAGATCGGCGATGGTGTCGGCCCCGGTGTGATGGGGGGCGCCGTTGAGGGTGATGCTCTTGGTCATGGCGCGTGACATAGGGCCTTGCGCCGAGGCTGCAAGTTTGTGTTTTGCGAGGGTCAGTGCGCCGCGCGCAGGTTCAGGAAATGGCCGAGCGACACGATGCTGACGCCCGCAAGGGTCAGCAGCAGTTCGCTTGACCCGTGCTGCACCACCAGCGCGGCAGCCATCAGCACCAGACCCGTCATCGCCACCGCGAAAGGCAGCATCCGCCGGTGGCGTAACACGCCCCAGCCGATTGCGACCGCTGCCACGCCCACCGCCAGCGCCAGGCCGATGCGGTGGATGTTTTCTTCGAGGAGGAAATGCCCGCCCAGCCCCAGCGCCGAGACGACTACCATCGTGACCATGCAATGCAGCGCACATAGGCCAGCCAGCCCGATTCCGAGCTGATCGAGCCGGCGACGCAGCGAGGGCCGACTCGCGGAAGGGGCGGGAAGGAGGTCCATGATCGGCTCCCCACATATGTAATGTTGTCACATTCCGCAAGAGCCTATGCGCGGGCGGCGGCGGGCGAATTTCGCGGCCCGCTTGCGCCCTCCGCACCCGCGATTGCACCAAACAGGCTTGCGCAGGGCGGCGGGCGGGCACAAAGAGCGGCGCATCATGGCAACGTTCGCCTCCGTATCGAACCTGTTCCAGAGCGCCCCGGACAGCCGCGCGCGGCCGCTGGCGATTGCCCGCTGGCTGGAGCTGGTGGCGCTGCTGGTGGTGCTGATCGTAGTGGTCGGCGGCATCACCCGCCTGACCGAGAGCGGGCTGTCGATCACCGAATGGAATGTCGTCAGCGGCATCCTCCCGCCACTCACCGAAGCCGCGTGGCAGGCCGAATTCGCCAAGTATCAGGCCACCGCCGAATTCCGCTTCGAAAGCGGCCCGGCGGGGATGGATCTGGCCGCATTCAAGTTCATCTTCTTCTGGGAATGGTTCCACCGCATCCTCGGGCGGGTGATCGGTCTTGCCTTCCTGCTGCCGCTGATCGTGTTCGCGGTGCGCCGCGCGGTTCCGGCGGGCTATGGCTGGCGGCTCGGGGCGATGTTCGGCCTGATCTGCGGGCAGGGCGCGCTGGGGTGGTACATGGTGTCCTCGGGCGTGGGGAACACCGATCTGACCGACGTCAGCCACTTCCGCCTTTCGGCCCACCTGCTGACCGCGCTGTTCCTGCTGGCGGGCCTTGTGTGGACCGCGCGCGACTTGCGCCAGCTCGCCCGCAACCCCGCCGTGCGCCCTGCCCCTCTGACGAAGGGCGCGGCACTGGTGGGGCTGGTGCTGTTCATCCAGCTGCTGCTTGGCGCGTGGGTGGCCGGGCTCAATGCCGGGCACGCCGCCTATGACTGGCCGCTGATGAACGGGCAGTTTTTCCCCGAGGCCGACTGGTCGAAGGGCGCGCTGTGGGCGGTGACCCATGATCCGTTCCTGCTCCAGTTCCTGCATCGCTGGTGGGCGTGGGTGGCAGTCGCGGCGCTGGTGTGGCTGGCGCGCGTGATCCGCAAGACCGATCGGTTCGCCAGCGTGGCGGTGCATTCCGCTTTCGGAACGATGGTACTGCTCGGCATTGCCACGGTGATGAGCGAAGTCTCGCTGTGGATCGCCGCCTCGCACCAGCTGGTCGGCGCGCTGACTGTCGCTGCGACAGCGCGTGCCATGCACAGTGCGGGGCGCAGTGCGGGGCGCAGTGCGGGATCAAACGCAGAGTCCGCCGCGTGACAGGCGGTGCGGGCGAGGATGCGGCGCTGATCTGGTGCCCCTTCCCCGACCGCGAGACGGCCCGCACCGTCGCCGGACAATTGCTCGACGAACGGCTCGTCGCATGCGCCAACATCATCGGCGAGGTCGAATCCCTGTTTGTGTGGCAGGGCCAGCGCGACAGCGGCACGGAAACCGCAGTGCTGTTCAAGACCTCCGCCGCACGGCTCGATCAGGCCGTCGAACGGTTGGGCAAGCTTCACCCCTATGATACACCCGCAATCCTTGGGTGGCGCGCGGATGCGGCGCTGCCTGCGACTGTTGCGTGGCTGGCGGCGGCAACGTCACCGGAAGCGTAAGGCGGCAGCACGTCCGCAAACGGGGGAAGGAAGAGATGGCCGGGAGCACCCGCCGCACATTGCTGGCCGGACTGGTGGCGGCAGGTTCCGCGGGCGCGCTCGGCTTGCGCGCGCCGCTGCTGGCTGCCGGGGCCGGGCTGCGGCTCCCTCAAGATGCGATGCGACTGACCCGGGTGCTGGTGCGAGAGCTGGGCGACGGCGCGGCGATTACCGTCCAGCGCGGGTGGGATGTAAGCTTTGCCCGGCAAGGGCGCGGGATTATCGTTTCCGGCACGCAGACGAGCGTCAGCGTCGATGCCCCGCCCTCGCTCGCGGAACTGGCGCGGATCGAGGAACGGCGCGGCACGCAGGCGATGTTTCCGATCATGCTGTCCGATACCGGGCTGATTCTTTCGGGCGGCGGCAATGCGGCAGCGCCGGCCGACATGGCGCCGGCCCTGCGCGCGGCAGAACGGATGATTGCCAGCCGCCCGCAAAGCGAGGCGCGACGCGATAACCTGCGGCGCTACCTTTCCGAGATCCATCGCGCCGGTTCCGGCCAGTTCGACAGTCTGCCCGCCGATCTGTTCTTCCCCGCCGGAACCCCTGTCAGGCGGGCCGAGGCGGTAGCCCTGCCGGGCGGACTGACGGGCGAGTTCGCGCTGGAATGGAACGCCCGCCCCGCCCCCGGCGCAGGCTGGCTGGCGAGCGGCGAGCGGCTGATCGTCACCCGCATCGAAGGGCTCGAACGCCGCTCGCGCGAAGGCTGGACGCTGGCACCGATCTGACCGCCTATCGCCATACGGTATTATTTTACCACATCGCGAAACGGCGCTTTTGCTTGACTTTCACCGCCCCGAACGACATTTGCCCGCCACTTCTCTCCCCCGGCCCCGGCCACGGGGGGCGATTCTTCCGGACATCATCCGCGAAGCACAGTTTCGAACCAAGGACACATGCCATGAAGGCGCTCAGCAAGCAGACCCGGTCGATCAAACCGGCCGAGGTCGAAAAGAACTGGCACATCATCGATGCCGATGGCCTCGTCGTCGGCCGTCTCGCCGCGATCGTCGCCAACATCCTGCGCGGCAAGCACAAGCCGAGCTTCACCCCGCACGTCGACTGCGGTGATCACGTGATCATCATCAATGTCGAGAAGGTGAAGTTCACCGGCAACAAGATGGGCGACAAGGTCTATTACAAGCACACCGGTCACCCGGGCGGCATCAAGGAAACCACCCCGGCGAAGGTGCTGGGCGGTCGTTTCCCCGAGCGCGTGCTGGAAAAGGCCGTGGAACGCATGATTCCGCGCGGGCCGCTCGGCCGTGCGCAGATGAAGGCGCTGCACCTTTACGCCGGCACCGAGCATCCGCATGACGGCCAGAAGCCGCAGGTGCTCGACGTTGCTTCCATGAATCGCAAGAACAAGGTCACCGCATAATGGCTGACAAAACCACCACCGTCTCGGATCTCGCCGATCTCAAGGACATCGCCGGCAACGCCCCGCAGGGTGACGCCGCCGAAATCGCCCGCGTGTCCGCGCCGCTGCGTCAGCAGGAGCTCGACAAGCAGGGCCGTGCTTATGCCACCGGTCGCCGCAAGGATGCGGTTGCGCGCGTGTGGGTGAAGCCCGGCACCGGCAAGATCACCATCAACGGTCGCGATCAGGAAACCTACTTCGCGCGTCCGACTCTGCGTCTGGTGATCAACCAGCCCTTCACCATCACCGATCGTGCCGGCCAGTATGACGTGATCGCCACCGTGCGCGGCGGCGGTCTGTCGGGTCAGGCCGGCGCTGTGAAGCACGGCATCGCCCAGGCACTCAGCAAGTACGAGCCCGAGCTGCGCGGGACCGTCAAGGTCGCCGGCTTCCTCACCCGCGACAGCCGCGTGGTCGAGCGTAAGAAGTACGGCAAGGCCAAGGCCCGCCGCAGCTTCCAGTTCTCGAAGCGCTAATCGCTCCGACATCAGGACAACGAAAGAGGGCGGCCCCGCAAGGGAGCCGCCCTTTCTCTTTGCAGCACCGACTGGCCTCAGCGTTGCAGCAGCATCAGCCCGAACGAGAGGCCGCTGCCTGACAGGAACACAGGCCACGACCAGTAGATCTGGGCTTCGGCCAGAGCGACGAGCTCGATGGCCAGCGGGCCGGCTGTGGTGCCTTGCGATCCGATCACCAGCCCGATCGTCGCAGACAGGATCGCGCCAAGCGTAAGCGCCTTCAGAAATTCCATCTCCGTACCTCCGGACCAAGAGAGCGTAGCGAAAAAGGGGGCAATCACAGGCCCGGGCATTGCGCCCGGGCTGCTGCGGAATGTGGCCAATAAAGTCTTAACGGCAATACTAGGGGAAAGGTTAAAGCGCCCGCGCCTCAGGTTACGCCGGGGTCGGCGCAGAGGCCCGCGCCGTGACAAGCCGCAGCTCGCTCGAAACCACCCCGCCCGGCTCGCAGGTAATCACCCGCCACGAGGCCGGAGCGCCGTGCCGCAGCCGGGTGGAGAGCGTGCCTGCCCCGATCATCCGCATCGTCTTGCCGCCGCGCTCGCGCAGCTCGTCAAACGGCACGTGGACATGGCCCGACATCACCGCATGCGCCCCCGCCGCCGCCAGCGCCGCAAAGGCCGCATCGCCGCCGATGGTGGGGTTCTTGCCCGCATCATCCTTGCCCAGCAGCGGGTGATGGGCGGTGACGATGATCGTCCGCGGATCGCCCTCCAGCGCCGCCAGCCGCGCCAGCGTGTCGGCGAGTGCGGCCGGCTTGATGACTCCGTCAGACCACGGAAACCGGGTCTGCGCCCGCACCGTCGTCAGCAGCGGCACCAGCACCACATCATCCGAGGCAAAGCTGCCCTGCACCGCGTCGCGCAGCCGGTGATAGCGGCGGAACGGATCGGTGAACCGCTCCCACGGGTTGTAATAGGGCATGTCGTGATTGCCCGGCTCCAGCACCACCGGCACGCCCAGTGACGCGAACCATTCCTGCGCGGCGGCATATTCGGAGTGCTTGGCGCGCTGGGTGAGATCGCCGGTGCACACCAGCGCATCGGGCCGCTCGTCCGCCACCGCGCGCGCTACCGCATCGAGCGCGGTGCGATCCTCCACGCCGAAATGCACATCGCTGATATGGAACAGCCGGGTCGTCATGCGCCGCTCCCTATATCTTGCGGCCGACGATCAACCACGCCGCCAGGGCGTTGAAGGCGGTGTAGGCGAAATAGGCCCAGACGAACCCGGGCCAGCCTCGCACCGACAGCAGCAGCGCGAAGAACAGCACCACGAATTCGGTCACCAGCGCAGCGCGGTTGCCCAGCATCCGGCTCGCCCGCGGCAGACGGGCAAACAGCGGGTGGCCGCTGTCGAACACCGCCCGGTTGAGCGCGAAATTCACGACACCCAGCACAAAGATCACGATCGTCGACCATCCCATTGCGCGCACTATGGCGATGCGCCGGTCGGTTGGAAACAGCCATTTGTCGCCCGCTTCGTGCGGTCCGTCCGCGGGCCGCTCCGCCGGTCGGACGCTTGGGCGGGGTTGATCGACCTCCGGCTGAAGCCTCCCGCGAATCGGCGTATTTCAGGGTTCGGCAGACGGTCTGGCAACCCCCGGATCGGCACCCCCGCCCGATCACAGGCCGCCTGCCGACGGAGGATGACCATGAAAACTCTTGCTATCGCCGCGGCCGCGCTCGGCCTTGTGTGTACCACCGCTCCGGCCTTCGCGACCGCGGTCGAGAAGATGACGGTCGAGGTCAAGCTCGCCGACATCAATCTCGGCACCGCCTCGGGCCAGAAGCTGCTCGACCAGCGGATCGAGAAGGCGGCGCGCACCGTATGCCGCGTCACCAGCCCGACGACCGGCTCGCGTATGCTGACCCATGAAGTGCGCGACTGCCTCGCCAGCGCCCGCGCCGATGCGCGCCAGCAGGTGGCGCTGCTCAACGGAGACCGGCAGCGCGGCGGCTGAACCACGCAATCCGGAAACTGCCCCGAAACCCCGCAGTGGGGCAGCCGATACGGCCCGAACCCTTCCAGTCCCTGGGGTTCGGGCCGTTTTTTGTCTGGTGTTCCGCTTGATGGCCGCCCGCAGTGGCGCAGGCCTCTTACCTACCAGCCATCGCCTTCACGCGCGCAAGGTAAGTCCGCCCGATCCTGAGCGCCTCGCCGTTCTGCAATTCCACCGACCACACGCCCAGCCCGTCGTGGCGCAGGCCGCGGATGTTGTCGCGGCGCAGGATAGTGGAGCGGTGGATGCGGATGAACTCCTCAGGGTCCAGCCGCGCTTCGAGGCCCGCGATGGTCTGCAGCAGCAGATAGGAGCGCTGGGCATCCTCGCCGCCGACATGCAGGCGCACGTAATCGCGCTCGGCATCGATCTGGTGCACCTCGCTCACCGCGATGCGGAGCAGTTCGGAACGGTGCGGCACCCACAATTCGTCGAGATAGCGGCTGGTCTTCTGGCGGCGCTGCCCGCGGCGGGCCAGCGCACGTTCGATTGCACGTTCCAGCCGGTCGGCAGCGACGGGCTTGAGAACATAATCCACCGCCTCGCAATCGAACGCTTCGACCGCAAAGTGATCATGCGCGGTGACGAAAATGACCACCGGCGCCTGATCCTGCTCGGCCAGCTTGCGCGCCACGCCCAGCCCGTCGATCTCGGGCATAGTCATGTCGAGCAGCACCAGATCGGGTTCGAGCTTGTCGGCCAGCCGCAGCGCGGCCGCGCCATCGCTGGCGGTGCCGACCACGCGCACGCTCGGGATCTCGGCGCAGATCACCTGCACGCGTTCTACCGCGAGCGGCTCGTCATCCACAATCAGGGTTCTGAGGGCGGTGGTTTCGGTCTGGCTATCAGTCATGGCGGGTGGTGCTTCGGGTGAGGGGGATGCGGATTTCGGTGCGGTAGCCGCCCGGAACGGGGGCCGAGCTGAAGCCGATATCGGCGCCAAAGCGCGCCTCCAGCCGGTCACGCACATTAGCAAGGCCGATGCCGAAGCCGTGGTGGGCGCCCTGCGGCACACCGGGGCCATCATCGCTGACAGTGATCACCAGCCGATCGAACTCCTCGCGCGCGGCCAGCGTGATGGTGACGGGGCGGGCGACGGCGGAAATGGCATATTTGACCGAGTTCTCGACCAGCGGCTGGAGGATCATCCCCGGCACGCGCGCATCTTCAAGATCGGCGGGCAGATCGAACACGCACACCAGCCGCTTGGGAAAACGCACTGCCTCGATATCGAGATAGAGCCGCTGGAGATCGAATTCGTCGCGCAGGGCAACATCGGCAGTCGGCTCGTTGGCGAGCGAGTGGCGGTAGAAGCGGCTGATCGTCTGGATCATCTTCTCGGCCCGCTCGGCCTTGCCGGTCATCACGAGGGCGGAGAGCGAATTCAGGGTGTTGAACAGGAAATGCGGGTTCACCTGATAGCGCAGGCTCCGCAGCTCGGCAGCCTTGGCGGCAGAGCGGAACTGCTCCTCGCGGCGCTGCGCCGCGCGCGCCTGCACCCCTGCCAGCAGCGCGAAATAGGTCGAGGCCCAGGCCAGCAGCAGGAAGTAACGCCCGAGCGCCACGTCGAGCAGCTTGCGCCAGAAATCGGAATAGGTCTCTGCCGGGGCGATCACGACGCTCTGCGAATCCAGCTGTTCGTCAGGTTGGGCTGCGTCCTGTTCCGCCGGGCTGACCTGCCGCACCGGCACATCGACCAGCAGGTTGCCGCTTTCGTCACGCCGCAGGTTGAGATTGTACTTCTTGGCGTAGGCCTGTTCCTGCACCGCCTCCATGTCCTTGAACACGAGGTAATTGACCTGCCCGATCGCCAGCGCGACCGGCATGGCCAGAACGATGCCCGCTGAAATCTTGATCCACAGCGGGCGGTTATCGACCAGTCGCAGCAGCAGCCACAGCACCGTGGTGAAGCCGACACCCGCGCCGGTCACCACCAGCCGCCGCCAGCCGAGTTCGAACTGCAGGCCGAAATCCATCACCAGCGAACGGATCGTGGTGATGATGAAATAGGTCGCCCACAGCACCACCATCGAGAACAGCACTGTGCGGAACGGCACAGTCACGCCTGATGTGGAGGCGGCAGGTTCGGTGATGCGGGTGTTCGTCATTATGCCCGCCAGCGATAACGCCCCGCCGGAGCGAATGCTATCCTGCGGGGCGCTTGTCGTCGGGCGGACTCGGGCCTTGGTCGAAACCAGGGCCTGCCGGTCAGTCGCGCGGTTTGATCATGTCTGCCGGGACCACCCATGCCGCGAACTGCTCTTCGGTGAGCAAGCCCAGCTCCAGCGCCGCCGCCTTCAGCGTGGTGCCTTCGGCGTGGGCCTTCTTGGCGATCTTGGCCGCGTTATCATAGCCGATGTGCGGATTGAGCGCCGTCACCAGCATCAGGCTTTCATTCAGAAGCTGGGTGATGCGGGTCTGGTTGGCTTCGATCCCGACCACGCAATTGTCGGTGAAGGCGTGGCTGGCGTCGGCGATCAGCTTGATCGACTGGAGCACGTTGTAGATGATCACCGGCTTGAACACGTTGAGCTCAAGGTGGCCGTGCGAACCGGCGACGGTCACTGCCATGTTGTTGCCCATCACCTGCGCGCAGACCATCGTCATCGCCTCGCACTGGGTCGGGTTGACCTTGCCCGGCATGATCGAGGAGCCCGGCTCGTTGGCGGGCAGGCTGAGTTCGCCGAGGCCGCTGCGAGGCCCGGAGCCGAGCAGGCGGATGTCGTTGGCGATCTTCATCAGGCTGACGGCGAGCGTGTTCAAGGCGCCCGAAATCTCCACCATCGCGTCATGCGCGGCCAATGCTTCAAACTTGTTGGGCGCGGTGACGAAGGCGTGGCCGGTTTCGGCGGCGACTTCGGCGGCGAAGGCAGTATCGAAGCCGACCTTGGCGTTGATCCCGGTGCCCACGGCCGTGCCGCCCTGCGCCAGCTCCAGCACGCGCGGCAGAGTCGCCTCGACGCGGGCAATGCCGTATTCGATCTGCTTGGCGTAGCCCGAGAATTCCTGCCCCAGCGTCATCGGGGTCGCATCCTGCAAGTGGGTGCGGCCGATCTTGACGATCCCGGCAAACTCCTGCGCCTTGGCATCGAGCGCGCCATGCAGCTTCTTGAGCGCCGGAATCAGGTGGCTGATCGCCTCGTGCGCAGCGGCGATATGCATGGCGGTGGGGAAGGTGTCGTTCGACGACTGGCCCATGTTGCAATGATCGTTGGGGTGGACCGGAGTCTTGCCGCCCTTGTTGCCGGTGAGAATCTCGTTGGCGCGGCTGGCGATTACCTCGTTGGCGTTCATGTTCGACTGGGTGCCGCTGCCGGTCTGCCACACCACCAGCGGGAACTGGTCGGCCAGCGTGCCGTCGATCACTTCGCGCGCGGACTGCACGATCGCCTCGCCCAGCTTGGCATCGAGCACGCCCAGCTTCATGTTGGCCTTGGCCGCCGCCAGCTTCTGGATACCCAGCGCGCGCACCAGCGCGGCGGGCATGCGCTCTCCGCCGATCGGGAAGTTGACAATCGAACGCTGCGTCTGCGCGCCCCAATGGACGTGTGCCGGAACCGCAACCTCGCCGAGCGAATCGGTCTCGATCCGCACATCCTGCCCGCCCATCGTCATGTCACTCATCGAAGCCATCCCTGCGTAAGTCGAATACAATCCCGCTTGATTGCGCGCTTCCCTAAGCACTGGCGGCGAACAAGGCCAAGCCCGAAATGAAGCAGGCCCGCCGAGCGCCACGAAACGGCGCAAAGACCTTGGAACCCGCGGCAGGCGCGTCTAAGGAAGGATTGACGAGCTGTATTGTGCGTCTAATACAGCTTCCGGAGCAAGCATGACCGATACCACCATGACCCGTGAACGCCCCACCGACACCAGCATCGCCCGCCGCGCGATGATTGACAGCCAGCTGCGCACCAGCGGCGTCAACGAGGAATATGTGCTGGCGCGGATGCTGGCCGTCCCGCGTGAGGATTTCCTTCCGGCTGAAAAAGCCGCCGTCGCCTATATCGACCGGGCGGTTTCGCTGGGGCAGGCGGGCCATCTCGCCGCGCCGCTGTTCTATGGCAAGCTACTGCTGGAAGCCGCTCCGGCCCGCGATGAGCGTGTGCTGGTGATCGAAGGCGGCACCGGCTACCTCGCCGAACTGTTGCGCCCGCTGGTGGCCGAGCTGGTGACCGTGAGCGCCGCGGATGCCGCCGCCGGCAAGGTCAGCGGCACCTGGTCGCTGATCGTCGTCGACGGCGCGATCGAGCAGCTGCCCGATGCGCTGGCGGCCTGCCTTGCCGAAGATGGCCGGATCGTCTCGGGCCTCGTGCTGCGGCAGGTCACGCGGCTCGCCACAGGCCGCAAGGTCGGCGGCAAGCTGGTGCTTCAGCCGGTCGAGGACCTCGGCATTCCCGTGCTCCACGCCTTCGATGCGCCCAAGGGCTGGACCTTCGCGTGAACCGCAAGCCCGCCTTCTCGTGGCTGGCCGGTTCGGCAAGCCTGCTGGCCGTCGCGCTGGCAGCGCCCGCCGCAGCCGACAACCTGCGCGAGGCGCTGGTCGAGGCCTATAACACCAACCCCACGCTCGAATCCGCGCGCGCCAACCAGCGCGCCACCGATGAAGGCGTGACGATCCAGCGCGCGCAGGGGCTGCCTTCGGCCACCGTCACCGCGACGCATATCGAATTCATCCAGCAATCGGCCAACGCCTTCAACGCGCCCGAACGCAACCTTGGCGTCGGTGCCCAGCTGCTGGTGCCGGTCTATTCGGGCGGCGCCATCCGCAACGGGGTGCAGGCGGCCAGAAACCGGGTCGAGGCCGGGCAGGCGGACCTGCGCAACACCGAAAGCGCGATCTTCAGTCAGGTGGTCGCCGCCTATATGGACGTGCTCCGCACCGAAGCGCTGGCGGCGCTGGCAACCAACAATGTCGCGGTGCTCAGGACCAACCTCGAAGCCACTTCTGACCGGTTCCAGATCGGTGATCTCACCATCACCGACGTCGCCCAGTCGCGCTCGCGCCTCGCGGTGGCGGAAGGTGATATGCAGGCGGCGCAAGCCAACCTCATCGCCGCGCGCGAAACCTATATCCGGCTGGTCGGCCGGGCGCCGGGCGCGCTCGAGGCACCGCCGCCGCTGCCGGGCCTGCCCGACACCGTGGGCGACGCAATCGTCGCCGCGCTGGAGAACAACCCCAACCTCGTCGCCGCCAAGGAGCGGGCCGAGGCGGCCGGGTTCGACACAAAAGTCGCCGGTGCAGGCCGTCTGCCGACTGTCGGCGTGTTTGTGAACGGCGAATACAGCGACTTCTTTGGCACATTGGGCGGCCCGATCTCGGCCAACTTCGCGCAGAGCGAAAAGACCGCCAATGCCGGGGTGCGCGTCACCATTCCGCTGTTCCAGGGCGGACTGCCCGCAGCGCGCCAGCGTCAGGCCGGAGCCCGCGAAAGCGCGGCGCTGGAGGACGTGATCGCCTCCGAACGCCAGGTCATTGCCGAAACCCGCTCGACCTTCTCGAACTGGCAGGCCGCCAACGCCGTCATCAAGAGCGCGCAGGCCGCCGTCGAAGCTGCCGAATTGAGCCTTGAAGGCGTGCGGGCGGAAAACTCGATCGGCAACCGCACCATCATCGAAGTGCTCAACGCCGAGCAGGAACTGGTCGTGGCCCGCGCCCAGCTCGTCACGGCGCGGCGCAATGCCTATGTCGCAGGCTTCACCCTGCTGGCACTGATGGGCCGCGCCGAAGCGCGCGATCTCGACCTCGACACCGGCGGGGTGCTGTATGATCCCGCAGTCAATTTCGAGCGAGTGCATGACAAGATCTGGGACTGGGACCGCGACCCCGAACCGCAGGCCAAGGCCACCAGAACCGTTGACATTCCCGCCCCCGACGCAACAATCGGCCCGCAACTGCTGCCCGGCGAGAAATAGCGTCCCGATTCGGGACGGTTGGCCTGGCAAAACGAGGGTAAGACATGGGGCATGATGGCGAAGCGTCGGTCGAGGAAATCCTCGAATCGATCAAGAAAGTGATCGCACGCGACAATCGCACGATGGCGCTGGAAGCACGCCGTCGGCGCGAGGTTGCGGCCGATCAGACCGTCGCTGTCAGCCCCTTCCTGCCTGCCGCCGAGGCTCCGGCCCAGCATCACGTGCGCGACGAGGAGGAAGTGCTCGACCTCGCCGAGATGGAATTCACCCCCGAGGCCGAGGCTCCGGCCATGCCGCTCGATCCCGCGGCCGATGCCACCGACGAAGCCCCGCTGATTGCCGATGGCGTGCGCAGCGCGATGCAGGAAAACCTCGCCGCGCTGGCCATGCTGGCAGAGCCTCCGGCGCGTCCGCAGATCGTACGTTCGGGCGAAACGTCGCTGGAAGGGCTGACCCGCGAATTGCTGCGTCCGATGCTGGCGGAATGGCTCGAAGCCAACCTGCCGGGCATGGTCGAAAAGCTGGTGCAGGCGGAAATCGCGCGGATCGTCGGCAAGAAGCCGTAAGCATCGCGCCCCGGCATCTGGCGCACGGGCGCGGGGCAGGCTAATCCTGCCTGTCATGAAAAGCCTCATTGCTCTCGGCGCGCTTGCCGCCGCTCTTGCCGCCGCCCCGCTCGCGGCTGAAACCAACCCCGAAGTCCCCGGCGTCACTACGCCGCCGATGACCGCGCAGGATCTGGTCACCCTCCCGCGCCTCGGCGCGCCGGCGGTGAACGGGGCCGGGACGCTGGCGGTTTACAGCGTCACCACCACCGATGCCGAAAGCCTCGCACGAGCGACCACCTATTACCTGCTCGATCTGACCAAGCCCGGCGCCGCGCCAGTGGCGCTCGATTTCGGGATCAGGGCCTCCTCGCCCACCTTCGGGGCGGACGGGGCGCTCTATGTGCTCAGCAGCCAGCACCCGCAGGGCGAGGGCGTGGAGCCGCGCGGGCGGGTGTGGCGCATCACGCTCGCCAAGGATGGCAAGGCCGGCACGCCGCAACTGGTGGCGGGCTTCCCCGAAACCGGCATTGCGGGCTTCAAGCTTGCCCCCAATGGCAAGGCCATCGCCGTGTGGGCCGAAGTGCCGCGCGAATGCACCAAGCCGGACTGCGCCAGCCAGCCGCCCGCCTACCTGCCCGGCACCGGCACCGGCCGCCTCTATGACGGCGCGGGCGGATTCTATCGCCACTGGGACCGCTGGGCGACCCCGGGCAAGCTCAACCGCGTGTTCGTCTTCCCGCTGGCAGACGGGCAGATACAGGGCGAGGGCGTGCCGGTCGACGGCACCGATCCCGCCACCGGCATCATCGCCGACACCCCGACCATGCCCTTCGGCGGGGCAGAGGACATTGCCTTCTCGCCCGATGGCAAGCAGGTCTATTTCGTGGCGCGGCTGGCTGACGGGGCGGAACCCGGCTCGACCAATCTCGACATTTACCGCTCCGACCTGTCGGGCGCGGCGCCGACTCTGCTGACCGCGAACAACGCCGCCACCGACACCACCCCCGTCCCCTCGCCTGACGGGCGCTATCTCGCGTGGCTGGCGATGGACCGGCCGACTTACGAGGCGGACCGGCTCTCGATCCGCCTGATGGACCTCGCCAGCGGCACCGTACGCAACCTGACAGCGGACACCGATCTCAGCTTCGGCAGTCTCGCGTGGAGCGCCGACGGGAAAAGCCTGATCGCCACCGCGCAATCGGTGCTCGACACCCCGGCGTTCCGCATTGATCCGGCCACCGGCAAGGTCGAGCGGCTCGATCTGATGGCGGGCAACGAAGCGCATATCGCCAACCTCGTCGCCCTTCCCGGCGGGCGGCTGCTGTTCACCCGCGATTCGCTCGGCAATCCGTCCGAACTGTTCCTGTCCGACGCCGGAGCGCAGGCGCGCCCGCTGACCGACGTCGCCACCACGAAGATGGGGCAGATGGCGAATATCGTCACCCGCCGCTTCAGCTTTACCGGCGCGAACGGGGATACGGTGTGGGGCCAGATCACCCGCCTCGCCGATCAGGAGGGGCCGATTCCGGCGCTGCTCTACATACACGGCGGGCCGCAGGGCAGCTTCAACGACAGCTGGTCGAACCGCTGGAACCCGCGCGTCACCGCCAGCCAAGGCTATGCGGTGATCTCGGTCGATTTCCACGGCTCCACCGGATACGGGCAGGCCTTCACCGATGCGATCCGCGAGGATTGGGGCGGCAAGCCGCTGGAAGACCTGCAAAAAGGCCTCGACGCCGCATTGAAGCTCGACCCGCAGATCGACGGCACCCGCGCCTGCGCGATGGGGGCGAGCTATGGCGGCTACATGGTCAACTGGATCGCGGGCCAATGGGCCGACCGGTTCGACTGCCTCGTCCAGCACGACGGCATCTTCGACACCCGCAGCTTCTACTACGCCACCGAAGAACTGTGGTTTCCGCGCTGGGATTTCGGCGGATCCTACACGCAGGCACGCGAGACCTACGAGAAGTGGAACCCCGCCAACCACGTCGACAAGTGGCAAACCCCGATGCTGGTGGTGACGGGCGAGCTCGATTTCCGCGTGCCCTATACGCAGGGTTTGCAGAGTTTCACCGCCTTGCAGGAACGCGGCATCCCCTCGCAATTGCTGGTGTTCCCGGATGAAAACCACTGGGTGCTGGGCGCGAAGAACTCGCTGCAATGGCATAACACCGTGTTCGCATGGCTGGACCGCTGGCTGAAGCCGGAAGCGGGCGAGAAGGGCGAATGAGCCGACAGGAACTCGAATCCGCGCGTCATTCGCTCGCCAAGCATTACGGCGATCCGGCCAAGGGCAATGCGATTACCCGCCACGTGATGCTGTGCGCGGTATCCGACAAGCAGAAGTGCTGCTCGCGCGAGGCGGGGGAGGAATCCTGGGCCTTCCTCAAGTCTCGGCTGAAGGAGCTGGGTCTGGTCGGCCCGCAGCGCACCGCAAACAGCAATCGCGGCGCGGGCGGGGGCGTGCAGCGGAGCAAGGCGGATTGCCTGCAGATCTGCGCCGCGGGGCCGGTCGCGGTCGTCTGGCCGGACGGGGTGTGGTATCATTCCTGCTCGCCAGCGGTGCTGGAGCGGATCATTCAGGAACATCTGGTGGGCGGCGTGCCGGTAGAGGATTTCCGCCTCAACCCTGCCTAATCGTCCTTCGGCGTCCAGAATTCGTCGCGGGCGGGCATCTGGTTGTCGACCGATTCGTCGTGGCCGGTGCCATTGCTGAGGAACACCAGTCCCATCAGCCCCCCGCCAAGCAGCATCGTCAGGCTGATCCCCAGCGCCACCGCGATGTAAAAATGCACGGAAATCATGCCGTTATAGGCAAAAAGCAGCCCCATCGCGAGGGCCACGGTCAGCACCGTCACCGCCAGCAGCACCTTCATGATCTGGCGATAGCGCGCCCAGGCGTGGGCCGCGTTCACAGGATCGTCGAGCGGGGATTTGCGCGTCATGCCTTTCGCCATGGCGCGCAGCCTCGCGATTGGCAACGCGCAAAGGGTGCAAGCGCCGGTTCGCGCCATGCAATCCTGCGGGAAGCACCAGATTCGCCTTTTGCCGCTTTTCATGTCACCTTCCGACGGGTCGAGAGAGGGAGTCGGCCATGAGCATTGCCAGAATCATCGCCAGCCGCGGCGCATCGGACATCATCGCCTGCGACGTCGCCACCCCGGTTTCGCAAGCCGTCAGCATCCTTGCCAGCAAGCGCATCGGCGCTCTGCCGGTGCTGCGCGACGGGCAGGTGGTCGGCATCGTGTCCGAACGTGACGTGATCTACCGTCTGGCAGACAAGGGCGCCGGGTGCCTCGATCTGCCGGTGGAGGCAATCATGACCTCGCCCCCCGTCACAGTCGAACCCGGCACCCCGATCGACGAGGCGCTGGCGCTGATGACCCGCCGCCGGTTCCGCCATTTCCCGGTAGTGGAGGACGGCCAGCTGGTCGCCTTCATCTCGATCGGCGATCTGGTGAAGCACAAGATCGACGAAGTGCAGCACGAGGCCGAGGCGCTGCGCAGCTATATCCAGGCCGGATAGCCCCTTGAGCCGCACGCCCGCGCACCCTAGATTGCTGGCATGAACCCGGAGCCCCTGATCCTCACCCCGTCCGCCGCCAAGCGTGTGGCCTTCATCGCCAGCAAACAGTCGCGTCCGGCGGTGCTGCGGCTGGCTGTCGAAGGCGGGGGCTGTTCGGGGTTCCAGTACAAGTTCGATCTGGCCGACGGGCCGGATGCCGACGATTCCGTGTCCGAATGCGACGGGGTGAAGCTGGTGGTCGATCCCGTCAGCCTCGATCTGATCGCAGGCAGCACGGTGGATTTTGTCGAATCGCTCGGCGGCGCGGCCTTCAAGGTCGAAAACCCGCAGGCGGCGGCCGGTTGCGGCTGCGGGGCAAGCTTCGGGATTTAGGTTGATCTCTTTCCTCGTCATTGCGAGGAGCCGGAGGCGACGCGGCAATCCATCCTCCGACCTCGCACCGGGCGGAACCGCCGCTTCATGGATTGCTTCGCTTCGCTCGCAATGACGAGGTAGCCCCATGAAAATCGCCACCTTCAACATCAACGGCATCAAGGCGCGCGGCCCGCGTCTGCTCGAATGGCTGGATGAAACCCGCCCCGCGGTCGCGTGCCTGCAGGAAATCAAGTCGCAGGACGAGGGCTTCCCAGCCGCCGATATCGAGGCGCTGGGCTATTCCGCGATCTGGCACGGGCAAAAAAGCTTCAACGGGGTGGCGATCCTCGCGGACACTCGCGCGGGCTACACCCTTGCCGAAGTGCAGCGCGGCCTCGGCATTCCCGGCCCGAACGAGGGCGACGCGGAACAGGCGCGCTATCTCGAAGCGGACGTTTCGGGCGTGCGGATCGCGTGCCTGTACCTGCCCAACGGCAATCCGCACCCGGGGCCGAAATTCACCTATAAACTGGCGTGGATGGAGCGGCTACGCGCCCGCATGGCGGAAATCTGGGCCGAGGAAGTGCCGGCGGTGGTGCTCGGCGATTTCAACGTCATCCCGCATGACGACGATGTGTGGTCGGTGAAGGCGATGGCCGACGATGCGCTGATGCAGCCGGAATCACGCGCCGCCTATGCGCGCTTCCTTGCCGACGGGTGGACCGACGCGATCCGCACCCACAATCCGCGCGGCGGGGTGTGGACCTACTGGGACTATCAGGCCGGGGCCTGGCAGCGCGATCACGGCTTCCGGATCGATCACATCCTGCTCTCCCCCGAATGTGCCGACCGTCTGGAAAGCTGCGGCGTCGACAAGGCCCACCGCGGGCGCGAGAAGGCGAGCGATCACGCGCCTGTTTGGGTGAAGATTAGAGCGTAATCCCCGAAGCACTGTTGCCCTACCGCTACGGTACTTGAGGGCGGGAGCACGGCGCGCAGCGCCGCAAGGGCGACCGCCCGCCCGCAGCCGCTCGCCCGAAGGGCGAAACGCGGCGAGGATGAGCGATCAGCGATAAAAAATATGCGTGTCGATCTGGGCGAGGCGCGTTTTGCGGGCGCTCCAGCCGGGGCGGACATATTTGGCGTGGAAGAACACCGCCTCGCCCGCTTCGGATTCCCACAGGCCCTTATGCGCGATCTGGGCAATCGCCACGGCGCGGGCCCATGCGGTCGAGCTGTCGCGGATGGCGGGCATCCGGCTGCCGCGCATGAAGGAGAACTGTCCGGGTTGCGCCACCACGCCGCAATAGGAGCGGGGGAAGCGGCCGTCTTCCGTGCGGTTGATGATGACCTGCGCCACCGCCAGCTGGCCCGCCAGCGGCTCGCCGCGCGCTTCGAAATAGACCGCGCCCGCAAGGCAACGCAGCTCGTCATTCATCGGCGCGGCGGTATCGACCATGCCGACCAGCTCGGCGAGCGAGCCTGCTTCGGTGAGCACCGGCGCATCGGCCTCGGCGGGGAGGGGCTGCACCACGGCTTGCGATATGTATTCAGGGGATTCGGGAACCAGCTCCGCCGGGGCCGCTTGGGCCGCGCCGGTTTCGGTCAGCTGGTCATTGGCCACTTTGGCCAGAGCCGCGGCGCCATCGACGCCGGGGATCGTCACGCTTGCCAAAGTCATGGCGGCAATCGCGACAAAGGAGAAAGTCTTGCGACTCATGTACTCTACAAAACGGGCGGTGAGCGCGCTCCGACGCAGGTGGAACCCTGTGCGATTGTGGTGGCACTGTGGGGGGTTCGAGAGGAGACCTGCCGGCCGCTCCCCGTCTGCGTGCTGATCGAACGGCCGAATTGCCGCCCCGTCAGCCTGCGCTCAGGAAGTGCGCGGGCCGTTAGCCGCCCGCTGCGCACGGTCAAGTTAACGCGGCGATTTGCGCGATGAACCGTTCGGGATCCGCGATATCCACCTCGATCAGCCAGATATCCGGGTCTTGTTGGCGGCGGCGCGCGAGATATTCGGCGAATTCCTGCGGATTTTCGGGATTTTCGGCCCCGCTCGCAACAAATGAACGCGATCCGTCGAGCGCAGGCATTCTTTCGTAAAGCCGGCTATCGCGTCCGCGACAGGTGGTTACCAGCAGGATCGTCCCCGCATCGCGTTCTCCCCTCGCCAGCACCGCGCCAAACCCGCCCTGCGATTCGGCGAGGCGCAGAATCGCGCTGGCTTCGAGCTGGGCTGGCAGGCGTTCGGACATTTCAGGCGCTCACCTCACCCCGCCGCCGTGTAACCCGGCAGGCTGGACAGCGCGATGCGCGAACGCATGAAGGTGCCGGTGCCGCGCCCGATTTCCTCGCCTTCCTCGTCCACCAGCCGCGCCTCGGCCACGAACACCCGGCGGCGCCCGGAAACCCAGCGTCCTTCGGCCGTGACAATGCCTTCGCGCACCGGCTTGGTGAAGTGCAGGTTGAAGCTGGTGGTGAGCAGGAAACGGTCGGTCGCCAGCGTGTTGGCCGCGTAGAAGGCAGCATCGTCGAGCATCTTAAAATAGATCGTGCCATGTGCCGCGCCCGCCGCGTGGTAATCCTGCCGGGTGACGGTGAAGGTGATGCGCGACAGGCCCTCGCCCGGGATGTGCAGGGTGCTCGCAAACTTGGCGTTGACAGGCGCGGTGGCATAGAGCCGCTCAAGCGCGCGGTAATGGCCTTCCGCCCCGGTGGCGGGGGCTGCGTGATCGGATTCGCTCATGAGCGCGGCAGTAGCAGGGCCGTCAGGCGGCGTCCCGCTCGAACTGGTGGGTCAGCAGCGCATAGGCTGCCTCGGTCGTCGGGGCATCGGCGAGCATCTGGAGCTTTGCCTCGTCCCGCGTCAGGCGCGAAATCGCGGCGAGGGCGTGCAGGTGGGTCGCCCCGGCGTTCTCCGGCGAGACCAGACCGCACACCAGCGTCACCGGGAGCGAATCCGCGGCGGCGAAATCGATCGGCTGTTCCAACCGGATCAGTGCGAGGCTCGGCCGGCGCACATCCTTGCTGCGGCAATGCGGGATCGCCACACCCCGCCCGAAGCCGGTGCTGCCGAGCGCCTCGCGCGCTTCGAGGTTTTCCAGCACTTCGCCCTCATTGAGCCCGTAGGCCTGCGAAAGCAGCTGCGCCATCGCCGCGAGCACCCTGGGCTTGCTGTCGATCCGGTCGAACAGAATCGCCTGCGGCGAAAGAGCGAGGTTGACGTCCATTGTGACCGAATCCCGATTGAAAATGCCAGCGTAGCGATCAAGTCCGGCCCGACAGGGTTGCTGCCAACCCTGCGACCGGGACGATGCGCCCCTCCTGCTGCTGCCGTGTGAGCCCGTTGCCGAGAGGGCCGCCACATCAGGCGGCACCCCGTCAAATTGCCGGCGCGGGCTCTATCGCGGTTCTACCCATCCGATTGAACCATCGGCACGGCGATAAACCATATTATGCCGTCCGGTGCCAGCATTTTTGAAGAACAGCGCCCCGGTGTTCCTCAGATCGAGCATCATTACCGCGTCGGCAACGCTGGCGGTGGGGATGTCGACGCGGGTCTCGGCAATCACCAGCGGCGCGTCGGCGATGACCTCTTCTTCCGCGTCCTCCTCGACGGCGAAGATGGTGTAGGCGGCCTCTTCCTCGCCGCGGGCGTGATCGGCCTCTTGGTGGCGATCGGTCAGGCGGCGCTTGTAGCGGCGCAGCTGCTTGTCGATCTTGGCGACGGCATCGTCGAACGCGAAGTGGGCATCATGCGCTTGCCCCTGCGCCTTGAGCACCAGCCCCTGCATCACATGGGTGATGATGTCGCAGGTGAAGGCCCCGGCAGGGGCCTTGCCGAAGGTCACATGACTGGACAGCGCCCTGTCGAAATACTTGTCGACAATCGCGCCGAGCCGGTCTGCCGCGTGCTCCTGCAAAGCGGCGCCGGTGTCCATCTGGTGGCCAGAAATCCGAATATCCATAAGCTCAATGCCCTCCCGTCCAAGATGAGGATCCCGTGTGTATGCGTGCGGGGCGCGTCCTCCTTCAGCGCGTCCAGATGGCGTTTTCGATGCCGGCAACAAAGGTGCGATGGCGCTCCAGTTCCTCCACGCTGGGTGCATGGGGGCGGGGTGGGCGCGCCGGGCGGTTGGCCCGCGCTGTGCCGGTGGCGGTGATGGTGGTGGCGGAGACTTCGACGACAGTCTCGCTGTCTGCAAGGCCGAGCCCGATCTGGCGCCCGCCGGTCAGCTCGACATAGACCTGCGCGAGCAGTTCGGCATCGAGCAGCGCGCCGTGCTTGACGCGGTGCGAGCGATCGATCCCGTAGCGCGTGCACAGCGCATCGAGCGAGTTCTTCGCGCCGGGGTGCTTCTTGCGGGCGAGGGCGACCGTATCGACCATCCGCGCCAGATCGATCGGCGCACGGCCGCAGCGTTCCAGCTCGTTGTTGAGAAACCCGAAGTCGAACCCGGCATTATGCGCCACCAGCGGTGCATCACCGAGGAATTCGAGCAGTTCGTCCGCCGTTTCGGCAAAGCGCGGCTTGGTGGCGAGGAATTCGATGGAAAGCCCGTGCACCCGCTCGGCCTCGATCGGCATGTCGCGTTCGGGATTGAAATAGGCGTGGAAGGTGCGGCCAGTCTCGACCCGGCCGATCATCTCGACGCAGCCGATTTCCACCATGCGATCCCCCGTTCTGGGATCGAGTCCGGTGGTTTCCGTGTCGAAAATCACTTCCCGCATTTGCCGCACTATCTGCCCATGCCGCAAAGGTTGCAAGCGCTGCGTGCAATCAAAGTGCAGCAATCAGGGCGAGTACCTGTGCGCGGGTTTCTTCGAGGCTGGTGCCGGTGTCGATCACGTGATCGGCGCGGGCGCGTTTTTCCGAATCGTGGAGTTGCAGCCCGTAGATGTGCTCGAATTTCTCGACCGTCATGCCGCTGCGGGCGAGCACGCGGGCGCGTTGCACGTCTTCGGGCGCGGAGACGACGACGACGGTGTCGACCGTCTCGTGCCCGCCCTTTTCAAACAAGAGCGGAATGTCGAACACGACCGCGCGCTTGTCGTGATTGGCTTCGAGGAAGGCGGCGCGTTTGGCCGCGACGGCGGGGTGGACGATGGCCTCCAGCCGGCGGAGCGCGTCCTTGTCGGCGAACACCTGATGGCCGAGCCGGTCACGGTCGACCCCGTGCGGGCCGGTCGAGCCGGGGAAGACAGCCTCGATGGCGGGGAGCAGCTCGCCCCCCGGCCCCTGCATCGCGCGCACTTCGGCATCGGCGTCGAACACGGGAATCCCCGCCTCGGCAAACATCGCCGCCACGGTGGATTTTCCCATGCCGATGGAGCCGGTGAGGCCGATGATGACGGGCTTGCTCATGCGGCCTGCCCCGGACCCCGATCCGGGGTGAGGATCGCGCGCAGTTCGGCATCATGCGCGCGCGGGGCGGGCTGGCCGAAGAACTTCTCGAACGCGACCGCGGCCTGCCCGATCAGCATCGACAACCCGTCGACGGTGCGGTGGCCGCCAGCGCGGGCGGCTTGCAGGAACGGCGTGTCGAGCGGGGCTGTGACGATGTCATAGGCAATCGCCCCCGGCGGCGCGTGGCTCCAGTCGAACGGCAGGGGGGGCTGGCCGGTCATGCCGAGGCTGGTGGCATTGACCACCAGATCGCAGCACCCCTCGCGGTCGTCGAAGGCAAAGTCGGTAGGATCGGCAAAGTGGGCGAGGGCGATGGCGTGATGGTCCCCTGTCGGCGCAAGTTCGTCGAGCAAGGCGCGGGCCTTGGCCGGATCGCGCCCCGCCACCACCAGCGTGAAGCCCTGACCGGCCAGCGCCGCGATAATCGCCCGCGCCGCACCCCCGGTGCCCATGATCCGCGCCATGCGGAAATAGTGGGTCTGCGCCAGCTCTGCCGCGAGGGGTTCGAGGAAGCCCGGCGCGTCGGTATTGGTCCCCGCGAGCTCGCCGCCGCCAGCGGGCAGGATGGTGTTGACCGCGCCGATGGCGTCGGCGGGCGGGTCGATCCGGCCAAGGAACGGCATCACCGCCTGCTTGTGCGGCATGGTGACATTGCACCCGCGCCACAGCGGATCGGCGCGGCGGGCGGCGAGGTATTCCGCCAGTTCCTCCGGCCGGACATGGCAGGCGCGATACTCGGCATCGATCCCCAGCTTGCCGAGCCAGAAGCCGTGGATGGTCGGCGATTTGGATTGGGCGATGGGATCGCCGATCACCTCTGCGTAAGGTTTCACGAGATCAGCACCCCTTCCTCGCGCAGCGCGCCGAGCAGAGGCAGCAGCGGCATCCCGAGCACGGTGAACTGGTCGCCCTCGATCGCCGAGAACAATTGCACCCCCGGCCCCTCGATGCGGAAAGCCCCGACGGTGTGGCCGATCTCGGGCCATTCGAGGCCAAGGTAGTGTTCGATGAAGTCCTCGGACAGTTCGCGCACGTGCAGCCGCGCAAGGCTCGCGTGGCTCCATTCGCAACCCTCGTCCCGCACCAGCGCGGCGGCGGAGTGGAGTTCCATCACTTTGCCGGAGAAGAACCGCAGATGCTCGCCTGCTTCCTCGCGGCTGCGGGGCTTGTCGAACCGGCGACCGCCTGCGACCACCAGCGAATCCGAACCGAGCACCAGCGCACCCGGATGCAGCCCCGCCACCGCCGCCGCCTTGGCGACCGCCAGTGCCTCGGCCACCTCCGCAGGCTCCGCCCTCGCAAGGCCCGCTTCCACGGCGCGCTCGTCGATATCGGCGGGGATGGATTGATACGCCACCCCGGCGGCATCGAGCATGGCCCGGCGCGAGGCGCTTTTGCTGGCAAGAATCAACGTCATATCGGCTTCCCTTCGCCGCCTTCACCCGCCGGACGCCGGTCGCGCTCCTGCGCCAGCCGGATGATCGCCGCGGCGGTTTCCTCGATCGAGCGGCGGGTGACATCGATCACCGGCCAGCCATTATCGCCGAACATCCGGCGCGCAAATTGCAGCTCGGCCTTCACCCGCTCGCTATCGACATAGGCCGTCTCGGTCGCCTCGTTGAGCGAGAGCAGGCGGTTGCGGCGGATCTGCACCAACCGTTCGGGACTGGTCGTCAGCCCCACCACCAGCGGATGACGCAGCCCGAACAGCGCCTTGGGCGGCGGGCTTTCCACCACCAGCGGAATATTGGCGACCTTGTAGCCGCGATTGGCGAGATAGATGCTGGTCGGCGTCTTGGAGGAACGCGACACTCCGACCAGCAGGATATCGGCCTCCTCCCATTCCTCGTGGGCCAGGCCATCATCATGGGCGATGGTGTACTGGATCGCCTCGACCCGCTTGAAATAGTCCTCGTTCATGGTGTGCTGGCGGCCCGGGCGGCCGTGCGCTTCCTGCCCCAGTTGCGCTTCGAGCGCGGCGGTCACCTGATCGAGCACCGGCACGGCGGGCAGACCCAAGTGGCGGCAATGCTCCTCCAACCGCTTGCGGGTGTCGGGATTGACGAGCGTGTAAAGCACCAGCCCCGGATGCGCAGCGAGATCGGGCACGATCCGGTCAAGATGCTGGAGCGAGCGCACCATCGGCCAGAAATGCCGGCTGACATCGGGATCATCGAACTGCGCCAGCGCCGCTTTCGCGATCATTTCCAGCGTCTCGCCGGTCGAATCCGATACAAGGTGGAGATTGAGTCGGTTCATCGCCGGTCGCCTGTGGACAGTCGTGGGCATAAACCACGGGAGCAATTGCCGGACAAGCTGGGGACGAATTTTCCTCCCCGCTAACCGGCTTTTCCTCGGGGTATTTGCCCACACGGGACAAGTCTTGTCGACAGGCTGGGAATAGTGGGGATAAAGCCCGCTTGACGTCGGTCCCATGCGGATTCGATGGGGTATGACAGGCCCGGTTGGCGCTGGGGGTATTCCGGCAGAGTCCGGTAATTCCCGCTTTCCACAGGGCCAACAGACTCCATCAATCCCTTTATAATTTGAATTGTTTTGTTTTAAGGAACGCTATGCCCGGTCCCTTGCTCGATACGTTGAAAGGCATCCGTCAGGATGTCGCCCCTGTGTGGCTCATGCGGCAGGCGGGCCGTTATCTGCCGGAATATCGCGCGCTGCGGGCGGAAAAAGGCGGATTCCTCGAACTGGTCTATGACAGCGAGGCGGCAGCCGAGATTACCGTGCAGCCGATCCGGCGGTTCGGTTTCGACGGCGCGATCCTGTTTTCCGACATTCTGATCGTGCCCCACGCGATGGGGCAGGGCCTGACGTTCCAGGCAGGCGAAGGCCCGCACCTCTCGCCGACGCTGCTGGAGGTTGGGCTGGATTCGTTCACCCCCGCATTCGAGCGGTTCGAGCCGGTGTATGAAACCGTGCGCCTCACCCGCCAGCAGATCGGGCCGGACGTGACGATGCTCGGCTTTGCGGGGAGCCCATGGACGGTCGCGACCTACATGATCGCTGGCGAAGGTTCCAAGGATCAGGGCCCGGCGCGGCTGCTGGCCTATCGCGATCCGGCCCGGCTTCAGGCGATTATCGACGCGATTGTCGATGTTTCGGTTACCTATCTGCGCGGCCAGATCGATGCAGGCGCGGAAGCGGTGCAGCTGTTCGATAGCTGGGCCGGAAGCCTTGCGCCTGACCAGTTCGAAAAGTGGGTGATTGCGCCCAACGCCGCGATTACCTCGAAGCTGAAAGAGACCCACCCCGATACGCCGATCATCGGCTTCCCCAAGGGCGCAGGCGCGAAGCTGCCGGCCTATGCCCGCGAGACGGGGGTGGATGCGGTCGGTCTCGACGAAACGCTCGATCCGGTCTGGGCGCATCAGAGCCTGCCGCAAGGCATGCCGGTGCAGGGCAATTTCGATCCGCTGCTGCTTGAAGCGGGCGGCCCGGCGGTGGCCGAGCGGGTGAAGACCATCATCGCCGCCTTCGAGGATCGCCCGCATGTCTTCAACCTCGGCCACGGCATCGGCCAGCACACGCCGATTGCCCATGTCGAGGAATTGCTCGCCGCGCTAAGAGGCTGAACCGATGCAGGAAATGCTCTCCTCGATCTATCTGTTCCTCAAGTCCGGGCACGTGATTTTCATGGTGTTCTGGATGGCGGGGCTGTTCATGCTGCCGCGCCAGTGCATCTACATGCTCGATCACGCGCCGGGTTCGGAGGGCGAGGCCAAGTGGGCGACCCGGATGGGCAAGCTCCGCAAAATCATCCTGACGCCGAGCCTCATCATCGTCTGGGTGCTTGGCCTCAGCATGGCCTATTCGGGCGGCTGGTTCACCGCAGGCTGGTTCCACGCCAAGATGACGCTGGTGCTGGCGATGACCGGCTATCACGGCTGGCTGGTGGGCCAGACCAAGAAGATGTCCCGCGGGGAGCGTCCGCTTACCGAGGGCACCTTGCGGATGATTGGCGAGGTGCCGGGCCTGCTGCTGGTGCTGATCGTGGTGCTGGTCTACATCAAGCCGTTCTGAGGCGGGGGCCGCTGCGGCCCCCTCTCATTTCCGCGCCCCTGATTTCCGCAATTGACCGCGCCGCGCCGCGCTTCTATCCCGTCCCCACTACCTCCGGTATCCGGAGCGCGTCTGCGTTCCACTACGGTCTGCTTTCTCCAAGCCCGGCCCCGCCAATGACGGGGCGCCGCTTTCCCAAGCGGTACTGACCATCCGGCCACATCTGCTTATTTTACGGAATTCACCATGCATCTCAAAGACCTCAAACGACAGACCCCGGCCGAACTGGTCGCGATGGCGGAAGAGTTGGGCGTCGAAGGCGCTTCGACCATGCGCCGTCAGGATCTGCTGTTCAGCATCCTGCGCGAACTCGCCGAGGACGAGGAATACGAAGAGAAGATCATGGGCATCGGCACCATCGAGGTGTTGCAGGACGGTTTCGGCTTCCTGCGCTCGCCCGAGGCGAACTATCTCGCCGGGCCGGATGATATCTATGTCTCGCCCAATCAGGTCCGCCGCTGGGGCCTGCGCACCGGTGACACGGTGGAAGGCGAAATCCGTGCCCCCCGCGATGGCGAGCGATATTTCGCGCTGACCAGCCTCGCCAAGGTCAATTTCGACGATCCCGAAGCTGTGCGCCTGCGCACCAATTTCGACAACCTCACCCCGCTCTATCCCGATTCCAAGCTGCGGCTCGACAGCCTCGATCCGACGGTTAAGGACAAGAGCGCGCGGGTGATCGATATCATCGCACCGCAGGGCAAGGGACAGCGCGCCCTGATCGTCGCCCCGCCGCGCACCGGTAAGACGGTGCTGCTGCAGAACATCGCCAAGGCGATCACCGACAATCACCCCGAAGTGTTCCTGATCGTCCTGCTGGTCGACGAACGCCCCGAGGAAGTCACCGACATGCAGCGCAGCGTGAAGGGCGAGGTCGTCTCCTCGACCTTCGATGAACCTGCGCAGCGCCACGTCCAGGTCGCCGAAATGGTCATCGAGAAGGCCAAGCGCCTCGTCGAGCACAAGCATGACGTGGTGATCCTGCTCGACTCGATCACGCGTCTGGGGCGCGCCTACAACACCGTGGTGCCGTCGTCGGGCAAGGTGCTGACCGGCGGTGTCGATGCCAACGCGCTCCAGCGCCCCAAGCGCTTCTTCGGCGCGGCGCGCAACATCGAGGAAGGCGGCAGCCTCTCCATCATTGCCACCGCGCTGATCGACACCGGCAGCCGCATGGACGAAGTTATCTTCGAAGAGTTCAAGGGCACCGGTAACTCGGAAATCGTCCTCGATCGCAAGGTCGCCGACAAGCGCATCTTCCCCGCACTCGATGTCGGCAAGTCCGGCACCCGCAAGGAAGAGCTGCTGGTGGCCAAGGACAACCTCAGCAAGATGTGGGTGCTGCGCCGCATCCTGATGCAGATGGGCACCGTAGATGCGATGGAGTTCCTGCTCGACAAGATGAAGGATTCGAAGACCAACGAGGACTTCTTCAACACCATGAACCAGTAAGGTTTGCACAGCACCGGGCCATGGGGTCGGCCCGGTCAGACAGGGTACAAGGGACGGGAAAGCGTGCTCAGCCAGTATCTCTACATCAGCACCGCGCCCACCCTGCCGCGCGAGGAAGTCGACGCGATTCTGGCCACCAGCGCGCGCAACAATCCGGCGCGCGGGATTACGGGGCTGTTGCTGTTCAACGGGCGCAATTTCCTCCAGCTGCTCGAAGGCGAGGAGGGCGAGGTTGCCGGCCTGATGGACAAGATCACCGCTGATTCGCGCCATTCGGGTGTCTCGGTGCTCGACCGGCGCGGGATTGCCACCCGCACCTGCCCCGATTGGGCGATGAAGCGCGTGCTGATTGCCGAGAGCATTGATGCCCGCCGCGAAATGCTGGAGCGCGATCTGCCGCAGGGCCTCGATCCCGAGGTCCGCAAGATGATCGTCAACTTCGCGGTGCTGAACTAGCCCCTAGGGGTTGATCCCGAGGCTGCGGCTACCCCCCGCTAGCCGGTCAGGCCTTATCCCCTATCTGCACTGATTGCGGAGGAGTGGGATGCGCCGGATCATCTATCAAAGCACCGCCTCGCCCGAGATGGATCGGGCCGCGCTGTTTCGCCTCGTCTATCAGGCCCGTCTGGCCAACGAGCGACGCGGGCTGAGCGGCTTCCTGATCTTTGCCGATCAGCATTTCCTGCAGGTGGTTGAAGGGCCGACCTGGAAGCTGGTGGCCACCTTCGAGGCGATCCGCCGCGATGTGCGCCACAACGACGTTACGATCATCGATGAACGCTCGATCACGGCGCCGCTGTTCCGGGCGTGGCGGATGCGCTGCTTCGACGAGGGCGGGGCCGCCGCCGCGCTTGCAGCGATGACTGCCGAAGCGGGCGTGGCGCTGCCGAAGGTGGTCGAGGACGCGGTGCAGGCCTTCTTCGGGTGTGACCGGGCGCGGGCGAATCTGGTGCCGGTGCAGCCGGCCTGACTGCTATCACTTGGCCTTGGCGAGCTGCGCCCCCATCATCTCCCAGACCTTGTTGATTGCCTTCAGGGGGCGCACCATCACCTTGAAATCGCTGATTTGTCCGTCGGCGTTCCAGTGGATGATATCAACCCCGTTGACGGAGATCCCGTCCATCTCGGTGACGAATTCGAGCATCATCTCGTCGCCGTCCACCAGTTCGCGGACATAGTGGAAGCTGTCATTGCCCAGTGTGTGGCTGGCCGCGATCAGGTAGGCCATGACGATCGACTTGCCGGCTTGGGGCGTGTGCACCACCGGTGAGTGGAAAACGCAATCATCGGCGATAATCGCGGAGAGGGCGGCTGCATCGCCGCCGCTCTCCATATAGGCGTGCCAGCGGGCGAGGCCTGCGTGGCCGGTGCTCACGCGAGATGCTCGGTGAAAAACGCGGCGGTGCGGCTGTCGGCCAGCGTCGCGGCTTCTTCCTGACGGCGCAGGCCGGTTTCGGTCGCAAAGCCGTGATCGAGTCCCTCGTAATCGTGCAGGGTAATGCGCGGGTGATCGTCGAGCGCGGTGTGCATCGCCGCCTGGGTCTCGGGCGGGACGAAGCCGTCGGCGGTCGGGATATGCAGCATCAGCGGATTGGCGATGGCGTGCTTCTCGCCGAGCAGGCCGTCGATCCCGACGCCGTAATACCCGACAGACGCGTCGATATCGGTGCGCGCCGCCGTCATGTAAGCGAGCCGCCCGCCGAGGCAGTAGCCGACGCAGCCTACCTTCGCCACGCCGAGCGTGCGGCGGATATGGTGGATCGTGGCCTCGATATCGCGGATGCCAGCATCCTGATCGAATTGCGCCATCCAATCAAGCGCTTGGGTGAATTCGGCCTGCACATCGGGATCAAGCTCGATGCCCGGCTTCAGCCGCCAGAACAGATCCGGCGCGACCGCCAGCCAGCCTTCCACGGCGAGCTTGTCGCACTTCTGGCGGATGCCCGGGTTCACCCCGAATATCTCATGAATGACGATGATCGCCCCCTTCGGCGCACCGTCCGGCTGCGCAACGTAGGCGCCAAAGCTGGCGTCGCCTTCAAGGGTGGGGATGGTTTCGTTGAGGCTCATGGCGTCTCTCTCTGGCTGGTTCGCGATTGCAGGCGCTTGTCCTATCGCTTGCCTTGGCCGCGTGCCAAGCCCAAATGAGAGAGGCGCGAGCTGGAGAGGAGCAACGCCCCATGAAGATTACCATCGAAGTCGACTGCACCCCGGAGGAAGCGCGCAGTTTCCTCGGCCTGCCAGACGTGCGCGCGGCCAACAGCATCTATGTCGACAACATCGCCAAGGCGATGCAGGGCGTCTCCAATCCGGCGCAGCTGCAGGAATTTGCCAGCGCGCTTGCGCCGATGGGGCAGGTGGGGCTGAAGCTGTTCCAGAGCTTTGTCGAAGGCGGCATGAAGGCTTCCTCGCAAAAGGGGCCGAAGGGCGCCGAATAATCCTTCCATGAATGACGCGCCCACGATCTTCGCGCTGTCGAGCGGCGCGCCGCCTGCCGGCATCGGCGTGATCCGCGTGTCCGGCCCGCAGGCGGGTGCGGCGCTGGCGGCGATAACCGGGCGGGTCCCGCAGCCGCGCCGCGCCGCGCTGGCGAGGCTGCGCGATGCGGCGGGGGCGCTGCTCGATGAGGCGCTGGTGCTGTGGTTCCCCGGCCCGAACACCGCGACCGGCGAAGATCTGGCCGAGCTCCACTGCCACGGCGGCCGTGCGGTGATTGCGGCGGTGGAGGCGGCGCTTTCGGTTTTGCCGGGACTGCGCCGCGCCGAACCGGGCGAATTCACGCGCCGCGCCTTTGCCAATGGGCGCATCGATCTGGCCGAGGCGGAAGGCCTGGGCGATCTGCTGTCTGCCGAGACGGAACTGCAACGCGCCGCCGCGCTAGCCAATGCGGGCGGCGTTTTGTCGCGGCAGGTCGAGGGCTGGCGGGAGCGGGTGCTGGTGCTCTCGGCGGAAGTTGAAGGCGTGCTCGATTTCTCGGACGAGGAAGACTCCGCCGATCTCCCGGAATGTTTCACGTGGAACATTGCCGCGCTCGCCGGAGAACTGCGCGAATGGCTCGCCCGCCCGCGTTCCGAGCGTTTGGGGGAGGGGTTCCGCGTGGTGCTCGCCGGGCCGCCCAATGCGGGCAAGTCCACACTGTTCAACGCGCTGATCGAGAGCGAGGCGGCGATTACGTCACCCATCGCCGGGACGACGCGCGATGTGATCGAACGATCGGTGGCGATTGGCGGCGTGCCGTTCACCTTCGTCGATACGGCGGGCCTGCGTGAAGCGGCGCAGGCGGATGAGATCGAGGCCATCGGCATCGACCGCGCCAAGGGCGAACTGGCGCGCGCCGATGTTGTGCTGTGGCTTGGCCTCGAAGGTGAGGGGCCGGAGGGTGCTTGGGAAGTGGCCGCGCAGGCTGACCGCGAGGGATTTGCTGCCAAGGTTTCTGGGTGCTTCACGCTGTCGGCAACCACCGGCGAGGGATTGGCGGCGCTCAAGCTGGCGTTGGTCGATGCGGCCCGCGATGCGCTCCCCAAGCCGGGGGAAGCGGTGCTCAACGCCCGCCAGCACGGCCGACTGTCGGAAGCCGCCGAGGCGCTGGAGGCGGCCCGCAGTCTTTCCGATCCGCTGCTGGTGGCGGAAGAACTGCGCCGTGCCCGCCTTGCGTTCGACCGGTTGATCGGCCGCGCCACTACCGAGGACATGCTGGACACCCTGTTCGGGCGCTTCTGCATTGGGAAGTGACGCCTACGCGGTGCGAAATGTTTCACGTGAAACATTGGCCTGCACTACTCGCGAATGTTTCACGTGAAACATTTTGCCATCGCGATGCCCCGCTGACGAATCCGCTTTGACTGTCCCACGCCCGCGCCCTATCTGCGCGGCCATGCAATCCTTCGATGTCCTCGTCATCGGCGGCGGTCACGCCGGGGTGGAGGCTGCCTGCGCGGCGGCCCGCATGGGCGCGCGCACGGCGCTGGTGAGCTTCGACTTGGATGCGATTGGCGCGATGAGCTGCAATCCGGCGATCGGGGCCTTGGGTAAGGGCCACCTGGTTCGCGAGGTCGATGCGCTCGACGGCGTGATCGGTCGGGCGGCAGATGCGGGCGCAATCCATTATCGGATGCTCAACCGTTCAAAGGGCAGCGCTGTGTGGGGCCCGCGCGTGCAGGCGGACCGGGTGCGCTTCAAGGCAGCGATCCAAGCGATGGTCGCCGCGCAGTCCAATCTGACATTGGTGCAGGGCGAGGCGGCGGCGCTCAAGCTGGAAGGCGCCAAGGTCGCCGGGCTGGAGCTGGCGGACGGCACGGTACTTGATGCCTCGCGTGTCGTGTTGTGCACCGGCACCTTCCTCGGCGGCATCCTTTTCCGCGGCGAGGAGCGTTTTGAAGGCGGGCGCATCGGCGAGAACGCGGCCAAGCGCCTCGCCGAGCAGTTGCGCGGGGCCAACCTGCCGATGGCGCGCCTCAAAACCGGCACACCGCCGCGGCTCGATGGTCGCACGATCAACTGGGCGGTGCTGGAGGAACAACCCTCGGATGGCGAGAGCTGGACCATGTCGCCGCTCACGCCCGCGCGCGTCAATCCGCAGGTGTTCTGCGCGATCACCCGCACGACGCAGGCGGGGCACGATGCGATTCGCGCCAATCTCCACCGCTCGCCGCTGTTCTCCGGCGCGATTGCCGCGGCAGGGCCGCGCTATTGCCCGTCGATCGAGGACAAGATCCACCGCTTCGGCGACCGTGAGGGGCATCAGGTGTTCCTCGAACCGGAGGGTCTCGACACGCATCTCGTCTATCCCAACGGCATCAGCACTTCGCTGCCGGTCGATGTGCAGGAAACGGTGGTGCGGACCATGCCGGGGTGCGAGCGGGTGGAGATCGTGCAGCCGGGCTATGCGGTGGAGTATGACCACATCGATCCGCGCGCGCTGACGCCCGATTTGCAGGTCCGCGCGATCCCCGGGCTTTATTGCGCGGGGCAGATCAACGGCACCACCGGATACGAGGAAGCCGCGGCGCAGGGTCTCGTTGCCGGTGTGGAGGCTGCTGCGGCAGCGCTCGGCAAACAGGCTCCGCTGCTCGACCGCGCCAACAGCTATATTGCTGTGATGGTTGACGATTTGACGCTTCAGGGCGTTTCCGAACCCTACCGGATGCTCACAGCTCGCGCCGAATATCGCCTGCGTCTGCGTGCCAACAATGCCGCCACCCGGCTGACAGGGCTGGGCATCGCAGCGGGCTGTATCGGTGACGAGCGCCGCGCCTGGTGGGAACGGCGTGAAGAAATGCGCGAAATGTTTCACGTGAAACATTCGCATAAGGTCCACGCCCGCGAGCTCGCCGATCTCGGCCTGCCTGTGCGGCGCGATCATGGCGAGAAGGCGCTGGCCGAGTGGCTCCGCTATGACGGCGTCACGCCCGAATCGCTGGCACCGTGGCTGGCTGAGGTGACCGCGCTCGATCCGCTGCTCGCTGAGGAAATGGCCGAGGATGCGGCTTACGCGCCCTACCTCGCGCGGCAGGATGCCGAGCTGCGCGATCTGCGCGCGAGCGAGGCGCTGCCGCTGGCGGTGGACTTCCCCTATGCCGAGGTGCCGGGGCTATCCAACGAAATGGTCGAGCGGCTGACCAAGGCCGCGCCCGGGACGTTGGCGGCGGCGGGCCGGGTGCCGGGGGTGACGCCGGCGGCGCTCTCGGCCTTGCTGGTCCACGCGCGGAGACGGATGGCGGCATGATTACGACGGAAGACGAAGCCCGCGCCTATGTTGCCGGGCTGACCGATGAAGCAGGCATGGCGCGACTCGAAGCCTTCGCCGCGCTGGTGCTGGAGGAGAACCAGCGCCAGAACCTCATCGCCAAGGCGACCGAGCCGCATATCTGGCAGCGCCACATTGCCGATTCGGCGCAGCTGATCGAAAATGTTTCACGTGAAACATTGGGGCCGAACGCGCCGGGGCCGTGGCTCGATCTCGGCAGCGGGCCGGGCTTTCCGGGACTGGTGATCGCGGCGCTCAATCCGAATATGCCGGTTGTGCTCGTCGAATCGCGCGCGCGGCGGGTGGAGTTCCTCGAATCCGCGATTGCCGCGCTCGATCTGAAGAAATGCCGGGTGGAGGGCCAGCGCCTCGAGCGCGTTGAGCCGTTCTCCGCCCGCGCCATTTCGGCACGCGCATTTGCGCCGCTGGCGAAACTCCTGACCTTGTCCGCACCCTTCTCCACAAGGCATACCGCCTATGTCTTGCCCAAGGGCCGATCGGCGGCGCAGGAGTTGGAGACGTTGAAGCCTTCGATTCGGGCAATGTTTCACGTGAAACATTCCTTGACCGATCCCGACGCGGGAATCATTGTGAAGGCCTGACACGCGAACTTGTGCGGATTCCACCTGAGTCCGCGCGCGGGAAGGACGGGAAACACCATGCTGACCATCGCGATCGCCAACCAGAAGGGCGGGGTGGGCAAGACCACCACCGCAATCAACATTGCCACGGCGATGGCCGCGACTGGCTGGCGCACGCTGCTGATTGACCTCGATCCGCAGGGCAATGCCTCGACGGGGTTGGGCGTCCACGCCGCGGCGCGCGAGGTTTCGAGCTATGATCTGCTGGTCGATGAAGTCGCGCTCGATACCGCGATTGTCCCGACTTCGATTCCGCGGCTCGATATCGTGCCGGCGACGGTCGATCTGTCGGGTGCCGAGGTGGAGTTGGTCTCGGTCGAGGATCGTACCGGGCGGCTGCGTCACGCGCTGGAGCATCACACGGGTCACGACATTGCCTTCATCGACTGCCCGCCGTCGCTAGGGCTGCTGACGCTCAATGCTTTGTGCGCCGCCGATACCCTGTTGGTGCCGTTGCAATGCGAGTTCTTCGCGCTCGAAGGGCTGAGTCAGCTGCTCCAAACGGTCGATCAGGTGCAGCAGCGCTTCAATCCGCGACTCGGCATTATCGGCGTGGCGCTGACCATGTTCGATCGCCGCAACCGCCTGACTGATCAGGTTTCTGACGATGTGCGCGATTGCCTCGGCAAGCTGGTGTTCGACACCGTGATTCCGCGCAACGTCCGACTCTCCGAAGCGCCCAGCCACGGGCTCCCCGCGCTGGTTTATGACCAGCATTGCACCGGCAGCCGCGCCTATATGTCGCTGGCGCGCGAGCTGATCGGGCGCTTTCCCGCCGAAAGACAGGCCGCATGACCGAAGAAACCACCCAAACTTCTGAAATTTCGTCGCTTTCGCGCGCTGCGGCGGAGAAGCCGCGGCGGCTTGGCAAGGGCCTTGGCGCGCTGCTGGGAGAGACCCGGCGGGAAGAACCGCTGGTTCGCCGTGATGAGCCGGCCGAAGCGTCGATTTCTCCCGGTGGTGCCTCGCTGCGGATGCTGGCGCTGGCGACGATCAAGCCGCTGCCCGGCAACCCGCGCAAGCATTTCGACGAAACCGCGCTCGATGAACTGGCCGCCTCGATTGCCACGAGGGGCGTGATTCAGCCGATCATCGTCCGCCCGCATCCCGAAGGCGCCGGCTATCAGCTGGTAGCGGGTGAGCGGCGTTGGCGGGCGGCACAGAAGGCGCGGCTGCACGAGATTCCGGCGCTGGTGCGCGATCTTTCCGAGCGCGAAGTGATGGCGCTGGCGCTGATCGAGAACCTCCAGCGCGAGGATCTCAATCCGGTCGAGGAAGCGCGTGCCTATCATCGCCTGTCCGAGCAGGAAGGCATGATCCAGATCGACATCGCCAAGATGGTCGAAAAGTCGCGCAGCCACGTTGCCAATATGATGCGGCTGATGACCCTGCCGGACAAGGTGCTCGACCTGATCGAGCAAGGGCAGCTCTCCATTGGCCATGCTCGCGCGCTGATCGGGCGGGACGATGCGGTGGAGCTGGCCGAGATTGCGGTGCAGGAAGGCCTGTCGGTCCGCGATGTCGAAAACCTCACCCGCGATCCGGCCAAGCGCCCCGCTGCCACGCCCAAGCCGCACGGGGCAGACGCGATGGAGAACGCGGATATCCTCGCGGTGCAGCAACATCTTGAGGAATTTCTTGGACTTGGCGTGAAGATCAAGCCCGAGGCCGATCCGCGCAAGGGCACCATCACGATCCGTTACACCACGCTCGATCAGCTCGATCTGGTGTGCCAGCGCCTCACCGGCGGCGAGTTCTGAGCGCGCCACACGGCGTTACAGCATAGCAAAAGCCCCGGAAGTCGCGCGATGCAACTTCCGGGGCTTTTTGTGCCCGCCGATATGGCAGGGGAGCTGCTTCAGTCGCCCTTGATCATCTTGGGCGAGGGGCGCTGGGCCGGAATGCTGCGCGCGGCGCCGGGGACGGGGTAGCTCTCCTGCCGTACGGTCTCGCGCACCACCACCTGCTGCGGCACTTCGGTGCGGACCGCCACCATCACCTGCTGCGGCTGATAGGCATAGCCAAAGGGCGGGTAGGCATAGCCATATTGCGCCGGGTAGGCCGCGTAAGGGATCTCGCGACTGGCGACGCGGGTGGCCGGGGTCCCGTATTGGGTGAGATAGGCGTCGAGCGCGGCTTCGCAGTCGTAGCGATCGTCGTCATCCCCGTTGAACAGGCTGCCGAGCAACCCGCCGAGCAGGCTGCCGCCGCCCACGCCGAGCACGGTGCCGAGAACGCGGTCACCCGCGCCGGCGATCTCGTAACCCGCAAACCCGCCCGCAATCGCGCCGAGCAAACCGCCGATGATCGTGCCGGTATCATCCTTGTCGCGGCCCGCAGTGCGGCGGCGGCATTCGTCGAGCCACTGCTGGCGCTCGAACACCACCGGCGCGGGGGCATAGGCCATCGCCGGAGCGTAGGTCTGGACATGGCCCTGCGGCATCGGCGCGCGCGGCGGCGCGGCGGGCAAGTCGATCCGGCGGGTGCGGGTGATGGTCTCCACCCCGTCGACAATCTCGCGCACTTCGGTCACCTGGCTCGTCGTCGGCGCAGTCCGGTATTCGGCCGGCAGCGTCCGCACCTCGGCTTCGCTCAGCGGGGCGAGCGGCGGCATCCCGCTGTAATCCTGCGCCTGCGCGAGTGCCGGAACGGCGAACGCCAGCGCAGCGAGCGGAAGGGTGGGCAGCAGCTTGGACATGACAATTCCCCCTGAGTCAGCCGCGGTTGGCTGATGGTTAGCAAAAGCTTACCATCGACTCGGCCCTGCGCCCAAGCGGCGCTGCGGGGCTGTCCCGTTTCGGGAAGGTCGGGAGAGGAATCCCTCAGATACGGTCGGAAAGCAGCGTGGCCAGCGCGGTGATCCCCTCGGCGTCGGCTTCGGTGAAGCGGGCGGGGCGGGGGCTGTCGAGGTCGATCACGGCGATGACCTCCCCATCGCGCAGCACCGGCACTACCAGCTCGCTCGCGCTGGCGGCGTCGCAGGCGATGTGGCCGGGGAAGGCGTGGACATCGGCGACAAGTTGCGCCGCGCGACTTTCCGCCGCGGCCCCGCATACGCCCTTGCCAAAGGGGATGCGGATGCAGGCCGGGCGACCGACGAACGGCCCGAGCACCAGCTCGCTTCCCGTGCCGTCCTTGGCGGGGCCGACGCGGTAGAACCCGGCCCAGTTCAATTCGGGCAGGAATTCCCACAGGAGCGCCGCGACATTGGCCATGTTGGCCACGCCGTCCTGCTCACCCGAAGTCAGTGCATCGGCGGCGCCGAGCAGCTCGCGGTAAAGTTCAGCCGGATCGGCAGCGGCGGCGGGCTTGAAATCATACATCGCGAAGGGGCCTTCAAAGCTTGTGTGTTGCCGCCGGGGCGGGGCGGCTCTATCTCCCCCCACATGGCAATCTTCCGCAAAATCGCAATCGCCCTTGTCGTCATTCTTGTGCTGGCCGCGGGCGCCTTCTGGTTCCTGAGCCGGGGCGACACCGCTGACCTTTCGGTTGACGAGGTCGCGGGCACTGATCCGGTGTTGCAGGAGGGCGATCCGCAGTCCTTCCCCACCGTCCAGATTGCCGAGCCGGTGGGCTGGCAGAAGGGCGAGGCCCCGACTCCCGCCGAGGGTTTGGAAGTCGTGCGTTTTGCCGAGGGGCTGGATCATCCGCGCATTCTCTATGCCCTGCCCAATGGCGATGTGCTGGTGACGCTCACCCGCGCGCCCAAGGCCGAAGGTAGCGGCGGCGGGATCATGGCCGCGATTCAGGGCTGGATTGCCGGGATGCTGTTCGAAAAGGCCGGATCGGCGGGCGAATCCCCCAACCAGATCATCCTGCTGCGTGACGAGGACGGCAACGGCTCGGCGGAAAAGCAGGTGGTGATTCTGGAAGAGGGCCTCGATTCGCCTTCGGGGATGAGCTGGAAGGACGGCACGCTCTATGTCGCCAATCACAATGCCGTGCTGGCCTTCCCCTATGAACTGGGCAGCGAGAAGGTTTCGGGTGCCCCGCGCAAGCTGATGGATCTGGCGGGCGGCGGCGGCCACTGGATGCGCAACCTGGAAATCTCGCCCGACGGCACGAGCCTGTTCGTCGCGGTCGGATCGGTCAGCAATATCGGCGAGCAGGGCATGGAGGTCGAAGAAGGCCGCGCCATGATCTGGGAATACAACCTCGAAACCAATCGCCAGCGCCAATACGGGGTGGGGCTGCGGAATCCCAACGGGATGGATTTCAGCCCCTGGACCGGTGAGCTCTGGACCACGGTGAACGAGCGCGACATGCTCGGGTCTGATCTGGTGCCCGACTATCTCACCAATGTGCCGGTGGGCGCGCAGTATGGCTGGCCGTGGATCTACTTCAAGACCAACTTCGACCGCCGGGTCGAAGCGCCGATGCCGAAGTTCCTGCAGGAATATACCCGCAAGCCGGAATATGCGCTCGGCCCGCACGTCGCCGCGCTGGGGCTGGTGTTTGCCAAGGAGGGCCATATGATGGGCGGCAAGTTCGCCGCCGGGGCCTTTATCGCGCGCCACGGTTCGTGGAACCGCAAGCCGCCTTCGGGCTATGACGTGGTGTTCGTGGAGTTCGACGCGCGCGGCAATCCGGTGGGCAAGCCGGTGCCGGTGCTGACCGATTTCCTCAAGAACGACGGCACTACGCGGGGCCGCCCGACCTGGGTGGAATGGGCCAGCGATGGCGCGCTGCTGGTATCGGACGACACGGCGGGGATTATATGGCGGGTGCGCTCACCCTCGGCCTCGCCCGCGCCGGGGATCGCCCCGCTCAAGAGCACCCCCTTGCCGCCGCGCCGCGAGCTGCGCGATCCGCGTGCGACTTTCGAGGAAGATTACCTGCGCCAGCAGTCGGGGATGCCTAACTAGAGACTGAGGCCCGCGCGCCCCGCCAGTTCAGTCGCGAATTGCAGCGCGGTGCGGCCTGAGCGGTTGCCGCGCTGGATGGCGTAGGCCATCGCTTCCTCCGCGTCGAAGCTGAGGCCGAGCGGGGCGGTGTAGCCTTCGAGGATGGCGAGGTAGGTGTCCTTGTCCGCCGGGTGGAAGCCCAGCGTCAGCCCGAAGCGGTCGGCCAGCGCCAGCGCATCGTCGCGTTCGTCGCGTTCATGGATGGCGGCGGAGGTATCCTCGCGCTCGACGATCGAGCGGCGGTTCGCCGTTACCACGATGCGGATATGCGCCGGGCGCGGGGCGATGCCGCCGTCGAGCAGGCTGCGGAGCGCGAGCATTTCCGCGCGCCCGTCGTCCCCGAAGCCGAGATCGTCGATGAACAGCAGGAAAGCGCGGGGTTGCGCGGCGAGTTCGGCGATCAGCGCGGGGAAAGTGGGCAGGGTGCCGGGGGCGAGCTGGACGAGGGCGAGGCCGTTCGTCTCCCGCTGCACATCGGCGACACAGGCGCGCACCAGCGCAGACTTGCCCATGCCGCGCGCGCCCCACAGCAGCGCGTCATGCGCCGCTGCGCCGCTGGCGAGACGCTGGCAAAGCCCTCGCAGCGCGACTTTCTGCGCGTTGATGCCGTGCAGGCCGGAAAGCGGCAGGGCATCGAGCACCGGCACCGGCCGCGCCCGCTCGCCCTCCCACACATAGGCAGGATGGGCGAGCCAGTCGGTCGGCGGCGGGGGCGCTGGCGCAAGCCGCTCCAGCGCGGCGGCGATTCGGTCCAGCGCCGTTTCGTCCACGTCAGCCGACCAGCGCTTCGGCGGGAAGGGCGTAGAGCAGATCGGCCCCGGCAGTTGCGCCTGCCTTGAGGCCCGCAGCTTCCGGCACAATCCGGTCGAGGAAGAAGCGCACCGTCACCGGCTTGGTCGCCGCCAGCGCCGGAGCGGCACCCGCCGCCACCGCCTCGACCTGCTTCACCAGCTGCCACCCGGCAACGCACACGGCGGCCATCGTGCAGAACGGCACGCTCCCCGCCAGCCTGTCATCAAGGCTCGCCTCGTTACGCATCCAGCGGGCGATCCCGGCGCAGTCCTGCGCCAGCGCCGCAAGGCCCGTTTCGGCGGCGGCTTCGCGGGCGATGGTTTCGAACAGGGCGACCAGCGCCTCCCCGCCCTCCAGCCCGAGCTTGCGGGTGACGAGGTCGGCGGCCTGAATGCCGTTGGTGCCTTCGTAGATCGGAGCGATGCGCGAATCGCGCCAGTGCTGGGCGGCGCCGGTTTCCTCGACAAAGCCCATGCCGCCGTGGATCTGGATGCCGAGCCCGGCGACTTCCACGCCGATATCGGTGCCCCACGCCTTGATCAGCGGCACCACGATCTCGGCGCGGGCCTTGGCCACCTCGTCACCCAGATTGCCGCGATCCACCTGCCCCGCGCAGTAATAGAGCAGCGCCCGCGCGCCTTCGGTCAGCGCCTTCATGCGCAGGATCATGCGGCGCACGTCGGGATGCTCGATAATCGCGACCGGAGTCTTGTCGGGCGAACCGGCGCGCGCCGATTGCACCCGGTCGCGCGCATAGGCGAGCGCCTGCTGCGTCGCCCGCTCGCCGATCTGCACGCCCTGATTGCCGACATTGATGCGCGCATTGTTCATCATCGTGAACATCGCGGCGAGGCCCTTGTTCGGCTGGCCGACCAGCTCCCCGATGCACTCGCCATTGTCGCCATAGGACATAACGCAGGTGGGCGAGGCGTTGATGCCGAGCTTGTGTTCGAGACTGACGCAGCGCAGATCATTCTTCGCACCCAAAGTGCCGTCCGCGTTCACGTGATACTTCGGCACCACGAACAGGCTTATCCCGCGCGAGCCTTCCGGCGCACCGGGCAGGCGGGCCAGCACCAGATGGATGATGTTCTCGGCCAGATCATGCTCGCCCCAGGTGATGTAGATTTTCTGGCCGGTGATCTTGTACTTGCCCGCGTGTTCGCCGTCTTCGATGGGTTCGGCGGTGGAGCGCAGCGCGCCGACATCGCTGCCCGCGGCAGGCTCGGTCAAGTTCATCGTGCCAGACCATTCGCCGCTGACCAGCTTGGGCAGATACATCGCTTGCTGCGCGGGCGAGCCGTGATGCTCCAGCGCCTCGATCGCGCCCACGCTCAGCATCGGCAGCAGGGTGAAGGCCATGTTGGCCGCGCCCAAGTTTTCCAGCACGTTGCAGGCGAGGGTGAAGGGCAGGCCCTGACCGCCATGCGCGAGCGGGGAGGCAATCGCGTTCCAGCCCTGCTCGACATAGGCCTGATAGGCGGCCTCGAACCCGTCGGGCAGGCGGACGACGCCGTTTTCGAGCTTGGCCCCTTCCAGATCGCCCTTCCGGTTGAGCGGCGCGAATTCGCCCGCCGCGAACTGGCCCACGCCTTCGACAATTGCTTCGACCAGATCGGGTTCGGCATGGGCGAAACGTTCGGTTTGCGCGAGCTCGTCGATCCCGGCGTTGACGCGGATGGCGAGCAGCTGGTCGGCGGTCGGCGGGGTGAAGGGGGTCACTTGGGGGGCGTCCTTTGGGTCTGAAAGCGCGCCCGCTCTTGGCAGGGCGGCGAATCGAATATAGCGCCGGGGCATGAGCGGCAAGAACGTTACGGAAGTGCGGCTGGCAGACGCCGGAGGGATCGCTGAGGCGGCGCGAATCCTCGAATCAGGTAGGCTGGTCGCGGTGCCGACCGAGACGGTTTACGGCCTCGCCGCGCGAGCGGACAGCGCCGAGGCGGTGGCGAAGATCTATGCCGCGAAGGGTCGCCCGGATTTCAACCCGCTGATCGTCCATGTCCGCGATGCGGCGCAGGCCGAGCACTATGCCGAACTCTCGGACACGGCGCGGGCGCTGGCCAAGGCGCACTGGCCCGGGCCGCTGACGCTGGTGCTGCCGCGCCGCTCTGACGCCGGATTGGCGGCCGCGGTGACGGCGGGTTTGCCGACGGTGGCTCTGCGCGCGCCCGCCCATCCCGTGATGCAGGCGTTGTTGGCGGCGGTGGATTTCCCGCTCGCCGCGCCGTCCGCCAACCGCTCCGGCTTTATCAGCCCGACGTGCGCCGCGCATGTGCTCGCTTCGCTCGACGGGCGGATCGACATGGTGCTGGATGGCGGGCCGTGCCGTGCGGGCGTGGAATCGACCATCGTTGCCGTGCGCGCTGACGGCAGCGTCGAGGAACTGCGCCCCGGGCCGCTGGCGGTAGGTGTGCGGGGTGCTGGCGGGAATATCGAGGCCCCCGGCCAGCTCGTCAGCCACTATGCGCCGGGCAAGCCGGTGCGGCTGCTTGCGGCCGCCGCCGAGGCGGACGAGTTCCTGATCGGCTTCGGCGCGGTGGCAGGTGACTGCACGCTGTCGGCGAGCGGTGACGTCAATGAGGCAGCAGCGCGGCTCTATGCCTGTCTGCACGAAGCGGCTCGGGCCCCGCAGCCCCGCATCGCAGTCGCGCCGGTGCCGGACGATGGCGTGGGCCGGGCGATCAATGACCGGTTGCGAAGGGCGGCGGCTTAGTCCCTGTCCGGCTCCACCGGCACACCCTGCATCAGCGCACGCTGCTCCGCGCGGATCGCCTGCGCCTTGTCGCAGGCCTCGTCGTCGCCTTCGCCGCAGCGCTCCATCGCCTTGTCGTAATCGCGCTCCAGCTCGCCGAGCCGTTCCTCGCGCTTGCGGATTTCGCGGCCGCGTTTCTCGTCGGCTTCCGACTGGCTCTCGGTCACGGCATCCACCCCGGCGCTGACCGCCTTGACCGGCAGCGTGACGACATCCACCGCCGCACGGGCAAGACAGCCCTGCAGGGCAAGCGAGGCAAGGCCGAGGGCCACAAGCTGGAGAGCGCGCATGGGGCAATTACCTCGCGCGCCCATTGCGATAAGGCAAATCTATTCTGCGGGTTTTGCCGCAGCGGCCGGCAGTTCGCCGCTTGCGCCGCTGGCGGGCGTGCAAGTCAGCGTGCCCGATCCGAAGGCGTTGACGGTGCACTTGGCGCTGCCCGCGACCTTCACGTCACCCGCGCCGCCGATATTGGCTTCGACCGTCCCGTCCGAGGCAAAGGCGACATCGCCCCTGCCGCCGATCGAGATTTCTGCCGTATCGGCCTTCAGCCCCGGCATCGTGACATCGCCGCTGCCCCCGATCCGCACTTCGAGCTGCTTGGCCGTGCCCGCGCCAGTCACCGTGCCGCTGCCGCCGATGTTGATGGTGAGCTTCTCGCCCGCAATCTTGCCGAACTCGACTGTCCCGCTGCCGCCGATATTGATCTCGGATTCGCTGGCGAGCGCCGGCGCCTTGATCGTCCCGGTTCCGCCGATAATTACCTCTTTGGGCGCGGGCATGGTAATGCGGATGGTGGCTGCGTTATCGCCGTTCCAGCCATCGGTGCGGGTGATGCCGATCACCTCCTTGTCGCGCACGAAGCGCAGGCTTTCGGTGTCGCTCCCCTCGACCTTGATTGCGAAGGTATCGCCTTCGGTCAGGATCACGGTGTCGCCCGAGGCGAGGAACACCTCGCTCGGCGGCGGTCCGGCGATTTCGACCTCTGAAAGCGGCACACCCTTCTGGCCGTTGATCTCGACATCGGCCCCGTCACATCCGGCCAGCAAGGCGGCGGAAGCGAGGGCGGCGAGGGACAGGACGACAGGTTTGGTCATGCGCGTTCTCCGGGATAGCGTATTGCCGATATAATACACCAAGCCGCAGCGTGCAAGCCGGTGCCAAGCGCAAACAAAAAGGGCCGCCCCGGCGGGGGCAGCCCTTGATGTTCGCCACTGGCGGAAGGAGCCTTACGCTTCTTCAGCAGTGTCGTAATATTGCGGCGCGTGTTCGCGCAGAACGTCGAGGATCTTGCCGAGCGCGGTCTGCTCGTCCGTCTCTTCCATCGCCGCGAGTTCGCGGGCGAGGCGGCTGGAGGCAGCTTCGAAGATCTGGCGTTCCGAATAGGACTGCTCCGGCTGGTCTTCCGGGCGGAACAGATCGCGGGTCACTTCGGCAATCGACACCAGGTCGCCCGAGTTGATCTTCGCTTCATATTCCTGCGCGCGGCGCGACCACATGGTGCGCTTCACCTTGGGCTTGCCCTTCAAGGTTTCCATCGCCTGCTTGAGCGTCTTGTCGGAAGACAGCTTCCGCATCCCGATCGATTCGACCTTGTTGACCGGCACGCGGAGCGTCATGCGCTCCTTCTCGAACCGGAGGACGTAGAGTTCGAGCTGCATTCCGGCGATTTCCTCGCTCTGGAGCTCGATCACCCGGCCCACCCCGTGCTTGGGGTAGACAACGTAGTCGCCGACGGTGAATGCGTTTGCGGTGCTTGCCATGCAAGTTCCTTTCTGTGGGCCCGACCGGACAGGGGAGAGGGACAATCGGCCCGGCGGCGCGACCCTGCCTCCGATGAAGCAAAGCGCCGGGAACCGGTTTTCCGAGGGGGTTGCTGGTGCGAGGCCTTCCTGGTTTCAACGCCTGCGTCATGCCCCGCCAGATGGCGCGGCTGACGTGGTCGGCGCATTATATAGCACACCCGCAACAAAATTGCGAGTCAGGGATTGCGGACATCTGCGAAGCCTTGCGAATACGCAAGTTCGCCGGAAAAATCAGTCGCCTTCGCCCGGGGCTTCGCTGAAATACTTCTCGAACTTGTCCTTCTGGCCCTTGTGCTCGTCGGCATCGTCGGGCGGGGACTTCTGGCTGGTGATGTTGGGCCACACCGCCGAGTACTTGGTGTTCAGTTCGAGCCACTTTTCCAGCCCGTCTTCGGTATCGGGCAGAATCGCTTCGGCCGGGCATTCCGGCTCGCACACGCCGCAATCGATGCATTCGCTGGGGTTGATCACCAGCATGTTCTCGCCTTCGTAGAAGCAGTCGACCGGGCACACTTCCACACAGTCGGTGTATTTGCACTTGATGCAGTCTTCGGTGACGACGTAGGTCATTGCGGCTCTTTCAAGAGAAATCTTCGGGTCTGTCGGGCTGCACATCAGCCACGGCGGGCGATGGTGCTAGGGACATTTGCCCTTTAGGGTCAAGATTGTCTCCGTCAACCTCGCGATAATGGGAACGCGCTTCGGCAGGCGAGCCGCGCCGGTGGGGGAGCGAGAGCAGCTCGATCACGCGCACCGTGTTGCCCAGTGCAATCGTCAGGATATCGCCTGCGCGCGCCTGTTCCGCTCCGCGCAGCACGTGCTTGCGGTTGCGGCGCAGGGCGTGGGCGGCGATCAGCGCGTCGGCGGCGGAGCGGGTGCGGGCGAAGCGCAGGTAAACGAGCAGGCGGTCAATCCGGATCGCGCCACCCGCGCCTGCCGCTGTCATCCCTTGAGCAGGTCCGCCAGCTTGTCAAAGGCACCTCCGGCGCGGGCCGGGCCGGTGTCGGGCTTAGCCACGGGGCGCGGTTCGTGGCGGGGTTTGCCGGCCTGATTGCTCCGCGGCCGATCATCGCGCCGTGCCCCGAACTTGCCGTCGCGCTTGTCGTCACGCTTGTCCTCGCGGGGCTTCCCGCGCGGCGGGCGCTTGTCCTGTGCGGGGCGTTCCGGCCTGCGTTCACCGCGGCGTTCGGGCCGCCGTTCCTCGCGTTCGCCGGGGCGGCGCGGGCGCCAGTGCCAGCGGTCGGGCGCGGGGGCACCGTGGGCGCCTTCGGCCAGCGCTCGGGCGCGATCGCAGCGGAAGCCTGCACTGCCCAGCAGGCGGCGGGCATTATCGGCCTCCAGCCCGATCGACACGCTCAGCGCCATGTCGAGCCGGAAGGCGGGGTTGCGCTCCTTGGGGCGGGCGGCCGTCACTGCCGCGCGCGCATCGAAGGCGGCGCGCAGGATCTTCTCGGCCAGATCGACCCGGATCGCCTGCGTCCCGGCATAGCGATAACCGGCGGGCAGGCGGCCCTTGGGCCAGCTACCCTCGGCCAGCACCGGCGACATCGTCTCTTGCAAGGGCCGCGGATCGAGGCCCAGCGCGTGCAGCAAGCGGCGCGGCGCGGGCTTGAGCAGCGGCGCATCGAAAATGTCGAGCGCGCCGAAGGTGATGCCAAGCTTGCGCAGATAAGGGCGCATTTCCTTGGGCAGATTCTCCAGCCCCGCTTCCTCGCGGCTGATGACCCCGCGCGCTTCGATCAGCGTGATGACGAGCGCCCGCGCCTGCGAGCCGGCAGCCGGATCGCGCGCCGCCTCGGCGAGCTTTCGCAAGGGTTCAAGCGGTTCGAGCTGCTTGTCGAGCCATGCCGCCAGCCCTGCTTCCAGCTTCGCCTTGGCGGCATCGGGCAGCAGCGCCAGATCGCGGGTCAGCGTCAGGCGCGGCGTGCCGAAATTGCCTGCGCCCGGCTGGCCCGGGAAAGTGATGTCCGCCAGCGCGCGGCCCGACCAGCGGATCGCCCCGCCCGAGATCGCCAGCTCGCCAGCGCCCTGCGTCAGCAGCCAGTCGGCACGTTCGGCCAGCAGCGCGGGCAGCGCTTTCTCGCCCGCCGCGAGCAGCATCCGCCGGTCAGCGACGCCCGCCGCCGGATCGACGGTGAAACGGAAGCCTTCAAGACGGCCAATGCTCTCGCCCTCCACGGTGAGGTGCCCATCGGGTTCGAGCGTAACGGGCAGCGCATTGGCGTCCTGCCCCAGCGATTTCATCAAGAGAGTCGTCCTTCGGTTCACGAAACGCTCGGTCAGCCGCGCGTGCAGCGCATCCGAAAGCTTCGCCTCGACCGCGCGGGCGCGCGCGGCCATTTCGTCGCGGGCCAGCACCCAATCGGGGCGCTGGCAGATATAGGCCCAGCTGCGAATCGCCGCAATCCGGCCTTGCAGCGTGTCGATGTCGCCTTGCATCCGGTCAAGCTCGGCGATGCGCGCGGCGACGAAATCCGCGCCGAGATAGCCGCCGGACAGATCGTCCCACAGGCGCGCCACAAACCGGGCGTGCTGTTCGACGCCGAGCGAGCGGAAATCGGGGAGCGAGCACGCCTCCCAGAACCGCCGCACAGATCCTGCGCCGCGCACGCTATCGGCGATGGGATCGGCGGCGAGGCGTTTGAGCACGGCGAGGTCGATCGCTTCGGGCGCGGCTTTCAGCACGGCATTGTCGGGCCGCGCTTCGAGATCGGCGATCAGGGTTTCGAGCCGCTCAAACCGCGGATCGGCATCGCGCCAGAACAGGTGGGTGAGGGGCGCGAAGCGGTGCTCCTCGATGGCGTAGACTTCTTCGTCGGTGAACTGCAACGGCTCGCCGTCACCCTTGCCCGTCCCTGAGAGAGTACCAAACGTCCCGTCACGCTGGTGCCGTCCGGCGCGCCCGGCGATCTGTGCCATTTCCGAAGGGGTGAGGCGGCGTTTCCTGCGTCCGTCGAACTTCGAAAGCGCGGCAAAGGCGACATGGTCGAGATCGAGGTTCAGCCCCATCCCGATCGCATCGGTGGCGACGATGTAATCGACCTCGCCTGCCTGAAACATTGCGACCTGCTTGTTGCGCGTTTCCGGCGAAAGCGCCCCCATCACCACCGCCGCGCCGCCCCGGAACCGGCGCAGGGCTTCGGCCATGGCGTAGACCTGCTCGACCGAGAAGGCGACCACGGCGCTACGCTTGGGCAGGCGCGAGAGTTTGCAGACGCCGGCATGGCTGAGCGTCGAAAAGCGCGGGCGGCTGGTCACTTCCGCCTTGGGAATCAGCGTCTTGACCATCGGTTCGAGCGTCGCGCTGCCGAGGATCATCGTTTCCTCCCGCCCGCGCGCATGCATCAGCCGGTCGGTGAAGATGTGCCCGCGTTCGGGATCGGCACCCAGCTGCGCCTCGTCCAGCGCGACAAAGGCGTGTTCGCCCGCCGTCCTCGGCATGGCTTCGGCTGTGCACAGGAAATAGCGCGCTTGCGGCGGCTCGATCCGTTCCTCGCCGGTGATCAGCGCAACCTGATGATCGCCCTTGATCGCCCGCACCCGATCATAGACCTCGCGCGCCAGCAGCCGCAGCGGAAAGCCCATCATGCCGGAGGAATGGCCGCACATCCGCTCGATCGCCAGATGCGTCTTGCCGGTGTTGGTCGGCCCCAGCACGGCGCGCACGCGTGCGTCGTCGGCCGGGCGGGGGGCGGGGGGCTGGGTCACAACGGGGCGGTTCTGTCAGGCTTGGCGCGGCGGGGCAAGCGCGCGCGGTCCTTCCCGTTGCGCATAAGGGAAACGCCTTATCGCACCCGGGACACAATTGGCCGCTGGTTAACGCGGGATTTACTTTGATCGGGCAGAGAAATGCGACAAGGCAGGCCCGACGAGTTTGGGACTGTCTCGCCCGCAACGGGTGCGGCTCTCGGGGCAATGATGTTGGATCATGCGCGCAATCTGAATGATCTGCCCCCGGCAGAGGATGACCCCGAGGAGGGCGCGACGCCGCGCGGGCGCGATCTGGCGATGGCCCATGTACCGGGCGGGATCGATCCCGAGACGGCCCGCGAACTCCTGCCCTATCTGCGCAATTCCAAGAAACTCGCCCCGCCGACCAAGGCTGAGCAAGCCAAGCGCAAGGTGGTGACCCGCGTCACCGGCCTGGCCGAGCGCTATTACGAATGGAAGCTGTCGGCCTCGCGCTGGTTCGACAGCCTCGATCTCGCGCCGGATCTGGCCGAGAATATCGGCAGCCGCCGCTGGTTTCGCGGGCTGGGCACGATGGTGGGCCTTGGCGCGGTGGCGCTGGCGTTCTGGCCCGATCTGACTCCGCTGGAAGCGCGCTCGGCCATGCCGCAGGACGAGGAGGTGCAGTCCGAACTGCGCAGCCAGATGATCATGCCGCTGGCGCTGGGCGCGGATTCGGGCCGCCGCATGGGGCCGACCGAGCAGGTGATCCCATTAAAGAGCGCGCCTGAACGCCCGCAGATCGATCTGGTGGTGACGCTGGCACCGGGCGACAGCTTTGTCTCGATGTTGCGCCGCGCCGGGGTTTCTGCCGCCGACATTGATCGCGCCGCTGCGTTGGTCGGACAGGCGGTGCCGCTAGGCGAGATCGGGCCTGGGACGCAAATGGACGTGCTGCTTGGCCGCCGTCCCGCTCCGGGCGAGCCGCGCCCGCTCGACAGCCTCGCGTTTCGTGCGCGGTTTGATCTGGAGCTGGAACTGACCCGTCCCGGCGTGGGCGAGAGCAATCCCGATGGCACCCCCGTCATCCCCAGCGGCCCGCTGGCGCTGAGGCGCAATGTGATCCGCGTCGACGAGACTCCGCTGCGGGTGCGCGGCACGGTTGGCAGCAGCCTCTACCGTTCGATGCGGCAGGCGGGCGTCCCGGCCAGCGCGGTGCAGGAATATCTCAAGGCATTGGACGCGCAGGTCGACATGGACCGCGAAGTGCGTGCCAATGACGAATTCGACATCATCCTCGCCTATCGCCGCGCCGCTACCGGCGAACGGCAGGCGGGGCAATTGCTCTATGCCGGGGTCGATCGCGCCGGCAAGCCGCGCACCCAGCTGATGCGCTGGGGCAAGGACGGGCGCTTCTACGAGGCCTCGGGCTTGGGCGAGCAGCGGCGCGGGCTGCTGGCGCCGGTGCCGGGGGCGGTGTCGTCCAATTATGGCATGCGGCGCCACCCGATCCTCGGCTATAACCGGATGCATGCCGGGATCGACTTCAAGGCGCGTTACGGCACGCCGATTGTCGCAGTCAGCGATGGCCGGGTCAGTGCAGCCGGGCGCTCGGGCGGTTGCGGCATTGCCGTGAAGCTGGAGCACGGCGGCGGGCTGGCGACGCGCTATTGCCACATGAGCCGCATGGCGGTGACTGCGGGCATGCAGGTGCGCCGCGGCCAGGTGATCGGCTATGTCGGATCGACCGGCCTCTCCACCGGCCCGCACCTCCATTACGAGATGTATCGCGGCGGGCGGGCGATCAATCCGGCGACCGTGTCCTTCGTCAACCGCGCCGAGCTGTCCGGCACCGAGCTGATCGACTTCCGCCGCCAACTGATCCGCCTGAAGGAAATCGAAGTCGGCGCGGCGCTCAAGGAGCTCGCGCCGCTCCCGAACGAGACGAAAGCGCCCGAGCGCGAGATCGAGAAGCTGGAAACGGCGATGCGCGGGGCGGGCCGCGGGCCGTTGCCGAGTAGCCTTTAACGAGAGCTTGTCGGCGAGCCGCGATTGCGCGTAAGTCTCGCGCCATGACCGGAAGCTATCCCAATACCCGCCTGCGTCGCACCCGTGCCCACGGCTGGAGCCGCGCGCTCCACCGCGAGACGGTGCTGACCCCCGCCGATCTGATCTGGCCGCTGTTCGTCACCTCGGGCAAAGGCGTGGAGGAGCCGATTGCGACCCTGCCCGGCGTGTCGCGCTGGTCGGTCGATGGCATCGTGGCGCGGGCGAAGGAGGCGGTGGATCTCGGCATTCCGGTGATCGCGCTGTTCCCCAACACGCCCCGTGAACTGCGCACCGATGACGGGGCCGAGGCGCATAATCCCGACAACCTGATGTGCCAGGCGATCCGCGCGATCAAGGACGCCTGCGGCAATGATATCGGCGTGCTGACCGACGTGGCGCTCGATCCCTATACCTCGCACGGGCAAGACGGGCTGATCGACGATACCGGCTATGTCATCAATGACGAGACGGTGGCGGTGCTGGTCGATCAGGCGGTCAATCAGGCCAATGCGGGGGCGGATATCATCGCGCCTTCCGACATGATGGATGGCCGCATCCACGCGATCCGCATGGCGCTGGAAATGAACGGGCACCCCAATGTCCAGATCATGAGCTACGCCGCCAAATATGCCAGCGCCTTCTACGGCCCGTTCCGCGATGCGGTGGGCAGCGGCGGGCTGCTGAAGGGCGACAAGAAGGCCTACCAGATGGACCCGGCCAACGCTGACGAGGCGATGCGCGAAGTCGCGCTCGACATTGCCGAGGGCGCAGATTCGGTGATGGTGAAGCCGGGGCTCGCCTATCTCGACATCATCTACCGCGTGAAGCAGCGCTTCGACGTGCCGATATTCGCCTATCAGGTGAGCGGCGAATACGCGATGATCGAGGCGGCCGAGGCGGCGGGCATCGGCAACCGCGATGCGCTGGTGTTGGAAAAGCTGATCGCGTTCAAACGCGCCGGATGCAGCGGGGTGCTGACCTACCACGCCGCCCACGTCGCCCGCCTGCTGAATGGGTGATTTCCGCCACGAAACCGCACGGTTGATTCTGCGCGACTGGCACGAGGCGGATTGGCCCGAGTTCTTCCGCGTCACCAACACGCCCGCCGTCATGCGCTGGCTTGGCGGGGTGGCGGACGAGGCGGGGCGCGCGGCGCTGCGGGCGCGGATCGAGGCCTATCGCGCCGATCACGGCCACACCTTCTGGGCGGTGGAGCGCAAGGATGACGGCGCGCTACTCGGCTTTTGCGGATTGAAGCGCTCCAATCAGCCCGGCGGGCCGCAGGGGATGATGGAAGTGGGCTGGCGGCTGCGCGCGGATGCCTGGGGGCGGGGCTATGCCAAAGAGGCCGCCGCAGCGTCGCTCGATCTTGCGTTTGATCGCTTCGGCGCGGACGAGGTGATTGCGCTGACGGTGCAAGGCAACACCGCCAGCTGGGGCCTGATGCTGCGGCTCGGCATGGAACGGCGCGATGATCTCGATTTCGACAGCCCCGATTTCGATCCCGAAAACCCGCGCATCATCGCCCACGCCATCGCCCGCGAGAATTGGCGCAAGCCATGACAGCAACCGTCCTCGCCACCCCCCGCCTGATCCTGCGCCAGATCGGCGCGGATGATCTTGATGCGCATATGGAATTGCTCAACACGCCGGCGGTGATGCGCTGGCTGGGCGGGGTGCAGCCGCGTGCGGTTATCGCCGCCAAGCATCTGGCCGCGCGCGAGGGCTTCGCCGCCGAGGGCTTCGGCTTTATGATGATGGCAGAACGCGCCACCGGCGAAGTCGTCGGCCATTGCGGGCTGCGCCGGATCGCCCATCCGCTTGCCCCCAACCAGCGCGATCACGAAATCGGCTGGCTGGTGCGCGAGGATCGCTGGCGGCTCGGCTATGCCCACGAGGCGATGCGCGCGGTGCTGCAATGGGGCTTTGACGTCATTGGCGCCCCACATATCGTCGCCTTGACCTGCCAGCCGAACGTGGGCAGCTGGCGGTTGATGGAAAAGCTCGGCATGAGGCGGCGCGAAGACCTCGATTTCCGCGATCCGGCCGATCCCGAACCGATCATCCAGTACGCGATCACCCGCGAGCAATGGGAGGCCCAGCAATGACCACACGCCCCGGCGTCAACATCATCCCGATCCACGGGAAGACGCCCAAGATCCACGAAACCGCCTTCATCGCCCCGGGGTGCACCATCATCGGCGATGTCGAGATCGGGGCGGGGTCCTCGATCTGGTACAACTGCGTGCTGCGCGCCGACGTGTTCTCGATCCGCATCGGGGAGCGCACCAATGTGCAGGACGGCTCTGTGCTCCACTGCGATCCGCCGCGTCCCGGCGATCCGGAGGGCTGCCCGCTGGTGATCGGTGACGATGTGCTGATCGGCCACATGGCGATGGTGCACGGCTGCACGATCCATGATCGCGGGTTTGTCGGGCTGGGCGCGATTGTGATGAACAAGGCGGTGATCGGCTCTGACGCGATGCTGGCGGCGGGCGCGATGCTGACCGAGCGCAAGGTGATGGGCGAGCGCGAGCTGTGGGCCGGTCGTCCGGCGGTGAAGCTGCGCGATTTGCCCGAGCCTGCGATTGCCGGAATGCGGATCGGCGTGGCGCATTATGCCGAGAACGCGAAGCACCACGCCGAAGCAGTCGCGGCAGCGCTTGGCTGAGAGGGGCAAATAATGGCCCGCCCCGCGCCGTCGCTGCCTGACGCGGCAGCCCTGCGCGCGCGGATCGACGAGGGCGGGCGGCTTGCCGTCAAGGTGACTCCCGGCGCGCGCGAGGAATCCGTCACGCTCGCTGACAATGCCGTGCTGGTGAAGGTCCGCGCCCCGGCTGACAAGGGCGCGGCCAACGAGGCGGTGATTCAGGTGGTGGCGCGGGCGCTCGGGCTGGCGCCATCGCGGATTAGCCTGCTGCGTGGCGGGACTTCGCGGCAGAAGTTGTTGGCGGTGGAGCTCTAACGCTCGACCGTGAAGGCAAAGCTCCACAACGCCAGCGCGCCGAGCGTCGCCGCAATCGCCGCCCATGCCGGTTCGACAAGGCACAAGCCCCCGCCCGCCGCCGCGCCCAGCGCCAGCGCGCTCCACAACACGCCGTAACCGCGGGTCGAGGGCAACGGCTCGCCCGCCAGCCTTGCGGCCACGCCTTGCCCGAAGCGCACCAGCGCACCGGTCATGTAGGTGACGCCCACCGTCACCTCGCCATCGCGCGAGAAGACGTTGTTGGCGAGGCCCATTGCCATCGCCGACAGGCCAAGGAACGGGATCGGCAGCCCCGCCATCAACAGCGCCGCTCCGCTCCCCAGCAGCACCGCGACCAGCCCCAGCAGCACCCGCTTGTGCCGTCCGCGAAAGCGCCTGCCGGTCAGCGCGCCGACGACAACGCCGGTCAGAAAGCAGGCGATCAGCCCCAGCGGTGCGAGCGCCAGCGCGGGGCGCTCGACCAGCTCCACCCCCATGCGGGTCGTATTCCCCGACATGAAGGAGGTGAAATAGCCGCCCGCCACCACAAACCCCGTCGCATCCACCAGCCCCGCCAGCCCGGCCAGGCCGAGCGCGAGACGTTGGCGCGCGGGATCGTAGCGGTGCATGTCAGGCTGCGGGCTGTTTGAGATATTTCATCATGTAGCCGACGTAATCCACCTTGCCGACCGCCAGCCCCTCGGCGCGCAGGATCGCATAGGCGGCCATCACGTGGAAATAGACCTGCGGCGTGGCCCAGTCGCGGCAATATTCGTGCGCCTGCATCGCGAAGGCCATGCCGTTGGGGAGGGTGAATTCCACCATGTCGCCTGCCGCCGGCCAACTGGCGGGATCGGTGCCTGCAACCAGCGCCTGCGCGTCGGCGATGCGGGCGTGGGCGTCGGCGAAGGAGGCGATGTCGCTATCGTCGCTGGCCAGCTCGAGATTGCCGAGCCGCTTGAGCGCGGTGACCACCTGATCGATGGTGAAGCGGATCTGGGTGTGGAGCGGATACATATCCTCGGCAAGCCGGGCTTGCAGCAGCGCCTCGCCTTTGTCGTGGCCTTGCGCCTTGGTGACGAGATGATCGAGCGTGCCGAGCGTGTTGGCCCAAGTGGCAAGCGCGGCGGTGGCGTAGGACATGGTTCTCTCCCGTGGGTGTGCGGGTGAGTTAGGCCGCGCTCAGTCCTTAATCAACGCCCGCAGCGCTTCCAGCCGGTCGGCCTCGTGCGCAGGCTTATCCCAGCGGATGCGGTGGATGCGGGGGAAGCGCATGGCGAGGCCGCTCTTGTGCCGCTTGCTGGTGTGGACCGAATCGAACGCCACCTCGAACACCAGCGCACGCTCCACCTCGCGCACCGGGCCGAACTTGTTCAGCGTGTTCTGGCGCACGAATTTGTCGAGCTTCTTCAATTCCGCGTCGGTGAAGCCCGAATAGGCCTTGCCCACCGGCAGCAACTCCGCACCGCCCAAGCCATTGGCATCCGGATCGCCGTCCCAGCAGCCGAAGGTGTAATCGGAATAGAAGCTGCTCCGTTTCCCGCTGCCGCGCTTGGCATACATCAGCACGCAGTCGATCAGCAGCGGATCGCGCTTCCATTTGAACCAGTGCCCGACCTTGCGACCCGCCACGTAAGAACTGTCGCGGTGCTTGAGCATCAGGCCCTCGATCGCCTCGTCCCGCGCGCTGTCGCGGATGCGGGCGAGGGCGGCGAAGTCCTCCGCTTCGACCAGCGTCGAAAGATCGAAGTGGCTCTCCGGCAGGCGCGCCATCAGCCCCTCCAAAGTTGCGCGGCGCAACTTCCACGGATGCTCGCGCCAGTCCTGCCCGTCCAGCAGCAGCACATCGTAGAGCCGCACGAAGGCGGGGTAATCGCGCAGCATCGCCTTCGACACGATCTTGCGCCCGAGCCGCTGCTGGAGCGCATTGAAACTCGCCGCGCCCCCGGCTTGTCCGCCTTGGGCCGAGCCGCGCACCAGCAATTCCCCGTCGAGCACGGCATCGACCGTGAGCACGTCCAGCAATTCGGGGAAGGTCGCGGAAATATCGTCGCCCGAGCGGGAGAACACCCGCGTTTCCCCGCCTGCTCGCACCAACTGCACCCGGATGCCGTCCCATTTCCACTCGGCGGCGTAATCGGCCAGATCGACCTCGCCATCCTCCAGCGGGTGGGCGAGCATGAACGGGCGGAAGCGCGGGATGTTGGCGAGATCGGGCGGCGGCGCGGCGCCGGTCGCCCAGTCGAACAACTCGGCGAATGGCGGGGTGAGGGCGTGCCAATATTCCTCGACCTCCTCCACCGCGACATCGAAGGCCTGGGCAAAGGCGGTCTTGGCGAGGCGGGCCGAGACGCCGACGCGCATTCCTCCAGTGGCGAGCTTGATCAGCGCAAAGCGCCCGCGCGCGTCGAGGCGGTCGAACAGCGCGGGGAGTTCTTTGGGGGCGGTGGCGCGGGTGAGGGCGGCGAGGCGCTCCACCACCTCGGCCAGCGAGAGCGGCGGCTGCGGGGCGGCATCCTGCGATTCGGGCCACAAGAGGCTCGCCGTTTCCGCCGTGTCACCGACAAAATCGCGGGACAGCGCCCACAGCACCGGATCGACCCGTTCCATCATCAGCGCGCGGATGGTGGACGACTTCACCGCCGGAAAATCCAGCCCCTCGGTCAGCCCGGCCAGCGCCCAGCCGCGGTCAGGATCCGGCGCGGCGCGCAAGTAGGCTACGATCAGCGCCAGTTTGCGGTTGCGGCTGGTGGTATAGACCAGCGCGTCGAGCAGGGCGGCGAATTCCTCCATCAGACGCGCCCATCACGTTCATTGCGCAGCCACATGAATGCGCTAGAGAGCGTTGCTGACATTGATGTCAGCCCAATTCCCATCAAGGATTCGCCTGTATGAAGTTCGCCCCGCTTGCCGCTCTTTGCCTTGCCGCCGCCGGCCTTGCCGCGCCCGCTGTTGCGCTCGCCCAGAGCGATGCGCCTGCCGCGCCGGCTGCCGCCTTCAATGTCGACACCCCGATCGAAGCGCTGATGGCCGACGAGCGCGCCAAGGCGGTGCTGGCCAAGCACCTGCCCGGCATCGACCAGCACCCGGCCTACGAACAGTTCAAGGCGCTGAGCCTCAAGGCGCTCGCCCCGTTCTCGCAGGGCTTGATCAGCGACGAGCTGCTGGGCAAGATCGACACCGATCTGGCCGCGATCAAGTAAACCTGGTTCTGCGAGGACGAGGGACTCAATCATCCTCGTCCTCGTAACCCACCAGCGCCAACGCGCGGGCGCGGCGCTGGTTCAACTCGCACCAGCGCAGCAGCGCTTCCTCGCGGCCGTGGGTGATCCAGGTTTCGAGGGGGTTCACTTGCGCGATAGTGCGGGTGAGTTCGTTCCAGTCGGCATGATCGGAGATCACCAGCGGCAACTCCACACCGCGCTGCCGCGCCCGCCCGCGCACCCGCATCCAGCCGCTCGCCATTGCGGTGACCGGATCGGGCAGGCGGCGGCTCCAGCGATCATTGAGCGCGGACGGCGGCGCGAGGATGATGCTGCCGCGCAGCGCCTCCTTTGAAGGCGCATCGCTGACAAGGCGCAGATCGCCGAGCGCCACGCCGTGTTCTTCGTAAAGCCGGCACATCGCCTCCATCGCGCCGTGCAGCCAGATGGTATCAGTGTGGCCCGCTGCGCGCAGTTCCGCGATCACCCGCTGCGCTTTGCCCAGCGCATAGGCCCCGATCAGGACGCAGGTTTCCGGGTTGTCCTGCAATAATTTCAGCGGTTTGGATATTTCCTCCGCAATCGGCGGATGGGTGAAAACCGGCAGCCCGAAGGTCGCCTCGGTGATGAAGATATCGCAGGGGGTGATTTCGAACGGCGCGCAAGTCGGATCGTGCGCGCGCTTGTAGTCGCCGGTGATGATGACCCGCTCGCCCGCGTGTTCGAGCAGGATCTGCGCCGAGCCGAGCACGTGTCCGGCAGGCACGAAGGTCGCGCTAACGCCCCCGCCGATGTCGAGCGTCTCGCCATATTCCGCCGGGGAGGTGCCCGCGCGGGTCTGGTAGCGCAGTTCCATGATCGCCAGCGTCGCCGTGGTGGCGATGGTGATGCCGTGCCCGCCGCGGGCGTGATCGGCATGACCATGCGTCACCAGCGCGCGCGGCACGGGGCGCGAGGGATCGACCCATGCGTCAGCGGGCACGACATGGATGCCCCACGGCTCGGGCCGGATCCAGGAGAAGGGGGCGCTCATGGTCGATGAAACGAAAAGGGCGCGGACCGGTTTCCCTGCCCGCGCCCCTTTTGTTACTGGCGTTGTGCCTTAGCCCTCGTCGGTTTCGGGGGCCGGATTCTTGGCGGCACCCTTCTTCTTCGCCGCTGTCTTCTTCGCGGGCTTCACCTTGGGCGGGGCCGGGGTCATTTCGAAGGAGGGCTTGCCGTCCTTGATGCTGACATGCACCTCGCCGCCATCGGTAAGCTTGCCGAACAGCAGTTCTTCCGCGAGCGGCTGCTTGATCTGTTCCTGGATCAGGCGGCCCATCGGACGCGCGCCGTAGAGCTTGTCGTAACCCTTGTCGGCCAGCCACACGCGGGCGTCGCTGTCGAACTGGATGTGGACGTTCTGCTCGGCCAGTTGCATCTCCAGCTGGAGGATAAACTTGTCGACCACGCGCGCGACGATGCTCTTGCCGAGGTAGGCGAAGGGTACGATCGCATCCAGGCGGTTGCGGAATTCGGGGGTGAACATCTTCTTCACCGCGTCATCGCCCGCGTCCGCCTTGGACACATCGCCAAAGCCGATGCCCTGCCGCGCCATGTCGGCTGCACCGGCATTGGTCGTCATGATCAGCACGACGTTGCGGAAATCGACCGTCTTGCCGTGGTGATCGGTCAGGCGGCCATTATCCATCACCTGCAACAGGATGTTGTAGAGATCGGGGTGGGCCTTTTCGATTTCGTCGAGCAGCAGCACACAATGCGGGTTCTGGTCGACCGCATCGGTCAGCAGGCCGCCCTGATCGTAACCGACATAGCCCGGAGGCGCGCCGATCAGACGGCTGACCGAGTGGCGCTCCATATATTCCGACATGTCGAAGCGCTTCAGCTCGATGCCCATGATGTTGGCGAGCTGGCGCGCGACTTCGGTCTTGCCGACGCCGGTGGGGCCGGAGAACAGGAAGCTGCCGATCGGCTTGTCCGGATCGCGCAGGCCTGCGCGTGAAAGCTTCATGGCGGTGGCAAGGCGGGTAATCGCCTCATCCTGCCCGAACACCACGTGCTTCAGATCGCGTTCGAGGTTTTCGAGCGCCTTCTTGTCGTCCTTGCTGACCGTCTTGGGCGGGATGCGCGCCATCGTCGCGATGACCTGCTCGATCTCGCGCGCGGTGATGGTCTTCTTGCGGCGGCTCGGCGGCACCAGCATCTGCATCGCGCCGACTTCGTCGATCACGTCGATCGCCTTGTCGGGCAGCTTGCGATCATTGATGTAGCGCGCCGACAGTTCGACCGCGGTCTTGATCGCTTCGGGGGTGTATTTGACCTTGTGGTGTTCCTCGAAGGCGGTGCGCAGACCCTTGAGGATCGCGATGGTGTCTTCGATGGTCGGCTCGTTCACGTCGATCTTCTGGAACCGGCGCAGCAGGGCGCGGTCCTTTTCGAAGTGGTTGCGGAATTCCTTGTAGGTGGTCGAGCCGATGCAGCGGATCGCCCCGCTGGAAAGCGCGGGTTTCAAGAGGTTCGAGGCGTCCATCGCCCCGCCGCTGGTCGCACCGGCACCGATCACGGTGTGGATTTCGTCGATGAACAGCACCGCGTGCGGCATGCCTTCAAGCTCGGAGACGACCTGCTTCAGCCGCTCTTCAAAGTCGCCGCGATAGCGGGTGCCGGCCAGCAGCGCGCCCATGTCGAGCGAGTAGATCACCGCTTCCTTGAGCACTTCGGGCACATCGCCCTCGACGATCTTGCGCGCCAAGCCTTCGGCAATCGCGGTTTTCCCGACGCCGGGATCGCCGACATAGAGCGGGTTGTTCTTGGAGCGGCGGCAGAGGATCTGGATCGTCCGGTCAACCTCCGGCCCGCGCCCGATCAGCGGATCGATCTTGCCCGCTTCGGCCTTGGCGTTGAGGTTCACCGTGAACTGGTCGAGCGCGGTTTCCTTCTTGTTGCCGCCCGCGTCCTTGGCCTGCGCGGTTTCCTCGGGCTTGTCGGTGCCCTGCGGGGTCTTGCCGCCTTCGATCTGGCGGCCACCCTTGCCGATGCCGTGGCTGATATAGCTCACCGCATCCAGCCGGCTCATGTCCTGCTGCTGGAGGAAATAGACCGCGTAGGAATCGCGTTCGGAAAACAGCGCGACAAGCACGTTGGCGCCGGTGACGGTGTCCTTGCCCGACGACTGGACGTGCAGAATGGCGCGCTGGATCACCCGCTGGAAGCCCGCGGTGGGCTGCGGATCGGCCCCGTCCTCCGTCTTAAGTGATTGATATTCCTGATCGAGATACTGCTTCACCACCTCGCCCAGCTCGGCAAGGTCGACCCCGCAGGCGGCCATCACCTGCGCCGCGTCCTCATCTTCGATCAGCGCCAGCAGCAGGTGCTCCAGCGTCGCATATTCGTGCTTGCGCTCGGACGCGTTGCCGAGCGCGTTGTGCAGGGTCCGTTCGAGGTTCTGTGCGAAGCTGGGCATGGGAGATCTCTATGAGAGGGCGAGGGATGCTCCCGGAAAGGGAGCGGGGAGAGTCGTTTGCCGAGTATATGGGATGCTACGCGGAAATTGCGAATCCGTATGCACCGGAGGCAGAGGAAAACCGCAAGGCCTCACCCGCCACCCTTCCCGAACAGCGCGTCGGCGGCGGCGCGGTGCGCGGCGGCTTTGCTGCTATGGGCGGAAACCCGCGCAATCTCGGCTTCGAGCAAGGCAATGCGCTCGTCCAGTTCGGCTTGCGAGTAGGGGCCAAGGTCCTCGGCCGCGAGGCGCGATGCCGCATCTCCTTTGGGACGTGGGCGATCTGGCTCTTCCATTGAGATGCAGCATCATGCCCAAGCGGCTTGCTGTCAATCCGCAAGGCGGTTATTCGCGCCGTTCAGTTGGTTAACGGCGCTGGTCTGGGGGACATTGGTGATGGTCGCGAGCAACGGGGCGCAACTGCCCGAAACCATGACCGCAATCGTTTTCGATGCGCCGGGCGGGCCGGAGGTGTTGCGCGTCGGCACAGCCCCGCTGCCGCGCCTGCGCCCGGATGATGTGCTGATCAAGGTCGCCTATGCCGGGGTCAACCGCCCCGATTGCCTGCAACGCGCGGGCGCCTATCCGCCGCCGCCGGGTGCCTCGCCCCTGTTGGGGCTGGAGGTGTCGGGCGAGGTGGTCGCGGTGGGCAGCGAAGTCCCGCGCGAGATGATCGGGCAATTCGTCGCCGCGCTTACGCCGGGCGGGGGCTATGCCGAATATTGCGCGGCGCATTGGCAGCACTGCCTGCCGATCCCCGAAGGGATGCTGCTGTCCGACGCCGCGGCGCTGCCGGAAACCCTGTTCACCGTGTGGCACAACCTGTTCGAGCGCGGGTTGGCGCGCGACGGGGAAAGCGTGCTGATCCACGGCGGCACCAGCGGTATCGGGACGATGGCGATCATGCTTGCCAAGGCCTTCGGGATGCAGGTGATCGTGACTTGCGGCGACACCGCCAAATGCGCCGCCGCCACCCGTATCGGGGCCGATCTGGCGATCAATTACCGCGAGGCCGATTTCGTCGCGGCGGTGCTGGCCCACACGGGCGGCAAGGGCGTCAACGTGGTGCTCGACATGGTGTCGGGCGATTATGTCGCGCGCAATCTCAAGTGTCTGGCCGAGGATGGCCGCCACGTCACCATCGCCGTGCTGGGCGGGGCCAAGGCCGATATCAACATGGCGGTGGTGATGATGCGCCGCCTGACGCTGACCGGATCGACCTTGCGCCCGCGCACCGACGCGTTCAAATCCGCGCTCGCCGACGAGATCGCCGATAATGCCTGGCCGCTGTTCTGCGACGGGGAGCTGTCGCCGGTGATGGACATGACCTTCCCCCTCGCCCAGGCCGCCGCTGCCCATGCGCGGATGGAGAAGGGCGCGCACATCGGCAAGATCGTGCTGGAAGTGGCGGGCGGCTGACGCGCGGCAGCCTCGCGTGCGGCGCTTGGCGTGCTCTGAATCCATTTCTTGCCGTTTCCCCGCCGTTCGCCTATCTGAGACTCCAAGGTGGCCGCTCCGAAAGGGGCGGCCCTTCTATTTTCAACGGAGATTCCCATGGCTACCAAGGATCAGCCCAAGCCGCTGATGCCGCACGCTACCGCGACGTGGCTGGTGGACAACACCGCGCTCTCGTTCGAGCAGATTGCCGAGTTCTGCGGACTGCACATTCTCGAAGTGCAGGCGATGGCCGATGACCTCGCCGGCAGCAAGTACACCGGGCGTGATCCGGTGCACTCGGGCGAGCTGACGCAGGGCGAGATCGAGAAGGGGCAGGCTGATCCCTCCTACTCGCTGCGGATGCACAAGGCGCCGGTCGAAGTGACCCGCACCAAGGGCCCGCGCTACACCCCGGTGTCGAAGCGGCAGGACAAGCCCGATGGCATCGCGTGGATCCTGCGCAACCACCCCGAGGTGTCGGACGCGCAGATCGGCAAGCTGATCGGCACCACCCGCAACACCATCGGCGCGATTCGCGATCGTTCGCACTGGAACATCCAGAACATCACGCCCAAGGATCCGGTGACGCTGGGTCTGTGCTCGCAGCGTGAACTCGACGCTATGGTCGCCAAGGCCGCCAAGCGCGCGGGTGTGACCGAGGAAGCCGACGCACCGGTCAAGGCCGAGCGCAATGATCGCGAGAAGCTGATCGAGGAACTGCGCGCCGAACGCGATGCGCAGGTCAAGGCCGCAGGCGAAGCCGCGCAGGAAGCCGAGGCCGAAGCCTGGCTTGCCCGCAAGCGCGAAGCCGAAGCAGCCGAGCAAAAGATCGATCCGGAAAGCGGTTTCATCTGATAATCTGAACATCGTCGCCCCGGATCAACTCCGGGGCGACGCCTTTGCGGCACCCGAATCGCCGCAAATCCCGCCACTTTCGCTTGTAAGCGCAGGGATTGTCGGCCAACATACTGACATGACTGTCAGTAAACCCGCCTACCACCACCCGACCCCGCTCGATACCCGGTTCGAGCCGCTGAGCCTGCCCGGGATGTTCGCCCGCACGGTGCGCGCCAATCCGCAAGCGCCGTTCCTGCATTTCCTCGGACGCACCTTTTCCTACGCCGCGATCTATCAGGACGCGCAGCGCTTTGCCGCCGGGCTGCAGGCGCTGGGTATCGCCAAGGGGGACCGCGTCGGCCTGTTCCTGCCCAATGTCCCGATCTACGCCGCCGCCTATTACGGGGCGATGATGGCGGGGGCGACGGTGGTGAACTTCTCGCCGCTCTATTCGGTCGAGGAGCTTGCGTGGCAGGTCGGTGACAGCGGCACACGGGTGCTGGTGACGGTCGACGTGCCCGAACTCTACAAGACCGCGTCGAAGGTGCTTCAGGCTTCGGCCCTCGAAACGCTGGTGGTCGGCAGCCTTGCCGACATGCTGCCGTGGTACAAGGGCATCGCCATGAAGCTGCTGAAGCGCAGCCAGATTGCCGACGTGGCCTATGGCGCGGCGGTCAAGAGCTGGGCCGCGATGACGCCCGCCCGCGCGCCGGCTCCGGTTGACGTCACGCCGCAGGATCTTGCGCTGCTGCAATATACCGGCGGCACTACCGGGCGGCCCAAGGGCGCGATGCTCGGGCATGACCAGCTGTCGGTAAACGCCCAGCAGGTCGCCGCGATCAACCCCTTCGGCAAGGCCTCGGACGAGGTGTTCATGGGGGCGCTGCCGTTCTTCCACGTCTTTGCCAACACCGCGCTGCTCAATCACGCCTGCGTCACGGGCGCGTCGATTGCGATGGTGCCGCGGTTCGAGACGAAGCAGGTGCTGGAGACGATCCAGCGCCATCGTTGCACCGGCTTTCCCGGCGTGCCGACGATGTTTCAGGCGATGCTCGATCACCCCGATCTCGCCAAGACCGACCTTTCCAGCCTCAAGGTCTGCATTTCCGGCGGCGCGCCGATGCCGGGGCCGGTGCACCTGCGGTTCGAGGAAGCGACCGGCGTGCGGCTGGTGGAGGGCTATGGCCTCACCGAAAGTGCAGGCGTGGTGTCGGTCAATCCCTATGAGGGCACCCGCAAGCGCGGCACCATCGGCCAGCTGGTGCCGGGCACGGCGGTGATCCTGCTCGACAAGGAAAACCCGGAGAACCTCGCCGCCGAAGGCGAGCCGGGCGAACTTGCCGTGTGCGGCCCGCAGGTGATGCGTGGCTATTGGGAGCGGCCGGAAACCGACGCCGAAACCTTCGTCGAGCGTGATGGCAAGCGTTACCTGCGCACCGGTGATGTGGCGCGGATCGATGCTGACGGGTTCCTCGAAATCGTCGACCGCATCAAGGACATGATCGCGGTCGGCGGGTTCAAGGTGTTCCCCAGCGTGGTCGAGGACGTGATCCTCGAACATCCGGCGGTGAAGGAGGCGCTGGTGATCGGCGTTCCGGAAGAATACCGCGGCGAAGTGCCGCGCGCCTATGTGACGCTGAACGACGGCGCGAGCGCCACGGGCGAGGAACTGGCGGGCTGGCTCAACGCGAAAATCGGCAAGCACGAACGCGTCGATCAGGTGGTGGTTCGCGAGGCGCTGCCGAAAACGATGATCGGCAAGCTCGATCGCAAGGCGCTGCGGGCCGAGGTGCTTTAGCAAACCTCCGTTCGTGCTGGGCCTGTCGAAGCACTGCTCTTGTCTTCCGGGCTTTGCCTAGAAGGAAAGTGCAGCCTTTCGACGAGCTCAGGGCGAACGGGGCTTTGGCGGTTGACCCTACTCCGCCGCTTCTGTGCTCGACGGCACGGCCTTGACCGGCTGGCGCGCGTTCGGAGCAAAACGGCCGTCGACCTGCGCGCCCTGCTCGATGGTCAGCGCATCATAATGCACATCGCCTTCGATCCGGGCGCTCTTGAGGATCACCAGCTCGCGCGCGGTGATCGAACCGGCGACCTTGCCCGCCAGACGCGCGCTTTCGGCGACAACCGCGCCGTGGATGCTGCTCGCTTCGCCCTGCACGAGACTGGCGCACTTGATGTCGCCCTCGATCGTGCCGTCGACATGCAAGTCGGCGGTGGCGGCGATGTCGCCCTTGATCACCACATCGGCACCGATCACCGAGAAGGTCGAACCCGAAGCCATCATCCCGCTCCTACTTGCCGGCCTTGGCGCTGACGGCGCGTTCGGCTCGGGTGCTGCGGACTTCTTTGAGAACATCGGGAGCAGTCTCCAGGAAGGGGCGCGGATTGACCGCGCGATCATTGATGCGAACCTCGAAATGGAGGTGCGGCCCTGTCGAGCGGCCGGTGCTGCCGAGCCCGCCGAGCGTGGCGCCGGCGGCGACCAGCTGGCCCGGGCGCACGTCGATGCGCGACAGGTGGGCATAGCGGGTCATCAGGCCGTTGGGGTGGGTCACTTCCACCGCCTTGCCATAACCGCCGCGCCATCCGGTAAAAGTCACGCGGCCTTCGGCAGCGGCGAAGATCGGCGAGCCGATCGGGCCCTTGAAGTCGATACCGGCGTGCATTGCTGCACGGCCGTTGAAGGGGTCGCGGCGATAGCCGAAGCCCGAGGTGATGCTCTGCGCGGTGGCGGGCACCACCTGCGGAATCCCGTCAAGCGCGCGTTCCAGCACCGCCATGCGGGCAAGGCTGAGGCCGAGGCGTTCGAACCGCGGGTCAATGTCATCGGCATCCGACAGCGCCTCGAACGGACCACCCATGCCCTGCCCCATGCCCTGCTGCGCCTGACGGCTCATCACGCCGGGATCGAGGTTGAGCTTGCGCATCGCGGCCTCGGCGCGGCTGGCGCGGGCATCGGCGAAGCGGGTGAGGCGTTCCACCACGGCGAGCTGCCGGGCTTCGATTTCGGCAAGGCCGCGCGCCTGCGGGATGAACTGGCTGACTTTTTCGACCGTCTTGGCGGCCTCGGCGCTGGAATCGGTGACAGTGCCCTTCGCGCCCTCGGCAACGATATCCTCGGGCAGCATCTGCGCCATTTCTTCAAGGAATTCTTGCCGTTGCTGGAGATCGTCGACTACGCGGTCAAGATCGCCGCCATAGGCCTGCAGCCGTTCTTCCGACTTGGCGACGCGTGCCTTCTGGTCGGCGAAGGCGGCCAGATCGGCCTCGGCGCGATACTGGCCCCAGGCCATCACGGCGAGGCTGACCAGCCACACTACCACCACGCCAACCACGGCTGCGGCGGCGCGCATCTGGAGCTTCGCGGAAATCTTGATGAAGCGCACCTGTCCATCGGAGCGCATGAAGAATTCGCGGTCGGGGAACCATGAGCGCACTTGCTCGCCCCATTTGCGAACGGAAATCCTGTCTGACACGGCGGCCCCGATTTTATCTATGCCCCACTGCCGGCGCCGCTATCAGGGCAAACCCTAGGGGTCGAATCACGCTTTTGTTGCAAGGGTTGAGTCGAAGCGGAATCGCGCCGAACGGTGGAAGCCCGGGCAATTGGCCGCATTGCTGCCACCCCAACGCCCGAAAACGCAACGTCCGGCGGGCCTTGTTCCCGATTCGTGCCTGCCGCGCGGTGGGCGGGCCTGACAGCCAGTGGGCGGCCTGCTAAGGAGCCCGCCATGACCGAGACTGCACGCCAGCAATTGCCCCCTGAAACCTCCGATTCTGCCGCGCTGGTGGAGTCGCTGGCCCGCGCCGCGCGACTGGCGCAGCGCCAGCTTGCCGCCATGCCGAGCGCCGCGCGCGCCGCCGCGCTGCACGCTGCTGCGGACGCGCTGGTCGCCGCGACTCCGGCGATTCTCGCGGCCAATGCGCAAGATCTCGCCGCGGGCGAGGCGCGCGGGCTGGCCAAGGCGATGCTTGACCGGCTGGCGCTTGATGCAGCGCGGCTGGCGGGGATTGCCGATGCGGTGCGTGCGGTGGCCGATCTGCCCGACCCGGTGGGGCAGGTGATCGACGCCAGCGAACGGCCCAACGGCATGAAATTGCAGCGCATCCGCGTGCCGATCGGCACCATCGGGATCATCTACGAAAGCCGCCCCAACGTCACCGCCGATGCCGCCGCCTTGTGTGTGCGGGCGGGCAATGCGGCGCTGCTGCGCGGGGGGAGCGAGGCGGTGCATTCCAACCGCGCCATCCACGCCGCGCTGACCCAAGGGCTGGTCTCCGGCGGTGTGCCTGCCGAAGCGGTCCAGCTGATCCCGACGCAGGACCGGGCGGCTGTCGGCGCGATGCTGGCGGCGGCAGGCCTCATCGACATGATCGTGCCGCGCGGGGGCAAGAGCCTCGTCGCGCGGGTACAGGCCGATGCGCGGGTGCCGGTGCTCGCGCATCTTGACGGCATCAACCACACCTATGTCCACGCCGCCGCCGATCCGGCGATGGCCGAGAGCATCGCGCTCAATGCGAAGCTGCGCCGCACCGGCATCTGCGGGGCGATGGAGACGCTGCTGATCGACGCCGCCTACCCCGATCCCGCCCGGCTGGTGACGGCGCTGATCGAGAGGGGCTGCGAAGTGCGCGGTGACGCCCGCATCGCCGCGCTCGATCCGCGCGTCATCCCGGCGAGCGCCAATGACTGGGACACCGAATATCTCGACGCCGTGCTGTCGGTGGCGATCGTCGACGGGCCGGACGCAGCGCTGGCGCATATCGCGCGCCATTCCTCGGGCCATACCGATGCGATTGTCACCGCTGACGAAGCCGTCGCAGAGCGCTTCCTTGCCGAAGTCGACAGCGCCATCGTCATGCACAACGCCTCCTCGCAATTCGCCGACGGGGGCGAGTTCGGGCTGGGCGCGGAGATCGGGATTGCCACCGGGCGGCTGCACGCGCGCGGCCCGGTCGCGCTGGAGGGGCTGACCACCTACAAGTGGCAGGTGCGCGGGAGCGGGCAGGTGCGTCCGTGACTTTTGGCGCTTAAGCCTTGCGCTCGCACCCGCAACTCACCGGGCTCCTCGGGGGCAGCTTCAACCCGGCGCATGGCGGGCACCGGCGGATCTCGCTGTTCGCCGCCGATGCCATGGGGCTGGACGAGGTGTGGTGGCTGGTCTCGCCCGGCAATCCGCTGAAGCCCCGCGCCGGCATGGCCCCGCTGGCTGCGCGGATGCTTTCGGCCCGCGCGCAGGCCCGCCGCGCGCCGATTGTGCCCACCGCGATCGAGCAACAACTCGGCACCCGCTACACCGTCGACACGCTCGCCAGGCTGGTCCGGCGCTATCCCAAACGCCGCTTCGTGTGGCTGATGGGGGCCGATAATCTCGCCCAATTGCACCGCTGGAAGGACTGGCGGCGGATCGCGCGGACAATGCCGATTGCGGTTATTGCCCGCCCCGGCTATGATGGGGATGCCATGACGAGCCCCGCCATGGCCTGGCTCAGGCGATATATTGTCCCTGCCGCCAGTATTCGGAAACGGGGGCAATGGAGCGCACCGGCCCTGGTGTTATTGCGTTTCGATCCGGATCACCGCTCGGCCACGGCCATCCGCCGTGCCAATGCCGGGTGGGCCGCAGCTTTGCTCGGCACGGATGGAAACGCGCCTGTGCGTGATCGGCTGACATTCCGCAAACTCCGGTCAGAGGGGGAGGCATGAGGCGCGGCAAACGCGTTTCGGCTCTCGCCCGCGCCGGTTTGCGTCGTGCCCGCTGCCTTAGCCCTGAACTCTGGAGATACCCGATTGCCGATTACCGAGGCACTTGTTGCATCCATCCCGCCCGCGCCGTTGCAGGCTGCCGCCAAGGCGGCGCAGTCGCTCGGGCAGCCTGACATGGGGAGCGACGCGCTGCACCAGCTGGTGCTCAAGCAGCTTGACGACGATCAGGCGCAGGAAATCGTCTCGATCCCGCTGGCGGGCAAGAGCTCGATTGCCGATCACATGGTGATCGCGAGCGGCCGCTCGACGCGGCAGGTCGCGTCGATGGCGCAGAAGCTGGCCGAAAAGATCAAGCAGGCCGGTTTCGGCAACGCCCGGGTCGAAGGCCTCCCGGCGGCCGACTGGGTGCTGATCGATGCGGGCGATGTGGTGGTCCACCTGTTCCGCCCCGAAGTACGCACCTTCTACAACCTTGAACGCATGTGGTCGTTCGAGGGGTCGGAAACCTCGATGCTGGGTAGAAATTAGTTTTCTCTGCGAGGGCGCCTCCGCGCCCTCGTCCTCGGTGCTGTTTCAAGCCCTGCGGGCTTGAGCACCTGCGGCTCGCGCCGTGCGCTCGCGGCCCGCTTTGCGGGCCGAACCAGCGCCCACAGCATAGGGTGACGGCTTGCTTCTCCACATCATCGCGCGCGGGAAGATCGGCCGGTCGCCGGAGGGCGCGCTGGTGGAGCGTTATGCCAAGCGCATGACGTGGCCGGTCAAGCTTACCGAATGGCCCGATACCGGCGCGGGCAAGGCGGCTGAGCCTGTCACCCCCTGCCGCACTGTATTGCTCGACGAGCGGGGCAAGGCGATGTCGTCCGAGGCCTTTGCCGCGCTGCTCGGCAAGTGGCGCGATGATGGCGTGCGCGAGACGCGGTTCATGATCGGCGCGGCGGACGGGCATTCGGATGCCGAACGCGCCTCTGCCGATCTGCTGCTCGCCTTTGGCCCTGCCACTTGGCCGCATATGCTGGCCCGCGCCATGCTGCTGGAACAGCTCTACCGCGCCACCACCATCCTTGCAGGGCATCCCTATCATCGAGCATGATGTCATGATGCGCCGCGCCTCCCTGCTCACCGCTGTCGCCACCGCCGCCGTGTGCGCCGCGCTGTTCGTGGCCATGCCCGCAACGCAGGCGGCGCGATCGGTGCTGCTGGTCGAGCCCGCCGAGGCCGAGGCGCAGCTGGCCCGGGCTGCGCGCGAAAGCCGCCTTGCCCAGGCCCGTGCCGCGCGCCTCACCCGCGCTTCCGAAGCCGCCACCGAAGCCGCCACCCGCACCGCGACCGAGGCCGCCGCGCTCGCCGCCCGCATCCAGCAGGCCGAGGCCGATATCGAAGTCGCCCGCGCGCGTTACACCATCGTTCGCGGCAAGCGCGCCGCGCTGACCGCCCGCCTCGCCGAAAAGCAGGAGCCGACCGCCCGCCTCGCCGCCGCGCTCCAGACTGCCGCGCGCCGCCCGCTGGCGCTGTCGGCGCTGCAACCGGGCTCGCTCAAGGAGGTGGTCTATGTCCGCGCCGTGCTCGATAGCGCGGTGCCGCAGATTCGCGCGCGCACCGCAGGCCTGCGCGCCGAGCTCGATCGGGGCCGCGCGCTGGAATCCGATGCCGCCCGTGCGCTCGCCAGCCTGAAGGACAGCGAGACGGCGCTGCGCCAGCGCCGCAGCGAGCTTGCCGCGCTCGAAAACCGCCAGCGCCTTGCCTCGCGCAATGCAAGGGGCGCGGCGCTGCGCGAGGCGGAACGCGCGCTGGCGCTGGCCGAGGAAGCACGCGATCTCGACGGGCTGGTGGCGCGGCTGGATGACGTCGCCGCGCTGCGCCGCGAGTTGGCCGCGCTGCCCGGCCCGGTGCTGCGTCCTGCCAATCTCGCCACCGCGCGGCCCTCCGCGCCCGAGCCTGCGCCTGCGCCTTCGGCCAGCACCCCGCCGCCGCGCGATTTCCAGCTGCCGGTCGACGGGCGCACCTTGCGCGGCTTCGGTGCCAAGCGCGAGAGCGGGCTGGCGAGCACCGGGCTGGAACTCGCCCCTGTCGCCGGCGCACAGGTGGTGGCGCCGGCGCGCGGACGGGTCGCCTTTGCCGGGCCCTATCGCGGCTTCGGACGAATCGTCATCATCGAGCACGCGGGCGGCTGGACCAGCCTTGTCACCGGCCTCGCCCGGGTCGACCTCGCGGTTGGCGAGACGGTGATCGGCGGCAGCCCGATGGGGGTCGCAGACGGCGGCGAGGCGCCGGTGACATTCGAATTGCGGCGTGACGGCAAGCCCGTTAACCCCTTGCAATTCCTGCGCTAAACTGCCCCGAGCGGGCGGCAATGCGCGCGCCCCTGTGCCGTCCCGCTACGCCCAGCGCGCAGGCCAAGTGTCTATCTGGCGTTAATCCTGCCGAGCCTATACATTCGCCAGCCAAAGGAGCCTTGCCCGTCTCATGAAAATCGCCGCTCTCCTGCGTAGCGCTGCCCTCGTCACTGCGGTGGCGCTGATCCCCGCCACCACCGCCACCATGGCGCAAGTCGATGGCCGCGCCGGCCCCGAATTCGCCAAGCTGTTCGCGGTGTTCCAGCGGGTCAAGGCGAGCTATGTCGAGCCGGTCGAGGATGATGTGCTGATCCGCGGCGCGATTGACGGGATGCTGGCGGCGCTTGATCCGCATTCGGCCTATCTCGACGGCGGCGATCTGCAGCGGCTCGAAACGATGATCGACGGCAATTATTCCGGCCTCGGCCTGTCGGTCGTGCTGGAGGATGGCGCGGTCAAGGTGGTCTCGCCGTTCAAGGGCAGCCCGGCCGATACGGCGGGGATCAAGGCGGGCGACTTCATCACGCATCTGGATGGCAAGCTGATCTATGGCGGCAGTCTGGATGATGCAGTGGCGCAGATGCGCGGGCCGAAGGGCACCTCGATCCGGCTGACGATCTTCCGTCCGGGCCGCGAGGAGCCGCTGGAAGTCGACGTGACGCGCGGGGTGATCGAGCTTGAGCCGGTCACGTACGAAGTCCAGCCCGGCAATATCGGGGTGATCACCGTCAACGAATTCTCCGCCGATGTCGGGGCCGACGTTTACAATGCCTGGGCAGAGATCAGGAAGAAGTCCGGCGGGCGGGTCAACGGGCTGGTGCTCGACCTGCGCAACAATCCGGGCGGCAGTCTGGACGAATCGGTCGCTCTGGCCGACCTGTTCCTGACAGATGGCCGGATCGTCAGCCAGCGCGGCCGCGCGCGGGGCGAGACGATGCTCTATGATGCCGAAACGGTCTATCGCGGCGACATGGCCGAAGGCGTGCCGATGATCGTGCTGATCAACGCCGGTTCCGCCTCGGCGAGCGAGATCGTGGCCGGGGCGTTGCAGGATCATCGCCGGGCGCTTGTCATGGGTGAGCGCAGTTTCGGCAAGGGTTCGGTGCAGTCGCTGCTGCCGCTTGGCCCCGACGCGGCGCTCAAGCTGACCACCGCGCGCTACTTCACGCCTTCGGGCAAGTCGGTGCAGGAAGGCGGGATCAAGCCCGATATCGCGGTGCCGCAGATCTCCGATCCGGATTACCTGCTGCGCCAGAAGTACCAGACCCGCGAGAGCGATCTGCGCGGCCATCTCATCAACGAACTCGGCATCAAGGACGAGGAGATGGAGGCCGACAGCATCGCCGATCCGCGCTTCCAGCTGACGTCGGCCCAGCTGGAGGAGCAGGGGGTCAAGGACTTCCAGCTGCACTATGCGATGGAGACCCTGCGGCGCACCACCAAGAGCACGGTGGCGCTGCGACCAGCGCGTCGCTAAGGCGGGACGCATGGATAATCTTGGCAAGGCCCGCGCGCTCGCCGTGCTGGTTCCGGCCGCGCTGCTCGGCGGGGCCTATGTGGCGCAATATGGTTTCGGTCTGCCCCCGTGCGAGATGTGCTGGTGGCAGCGCTACCCGCACTTCGCGGCGATCGGGATCGGGCTGCTGGCCTTTGTGATCCAGCCCGCGCGGGTGTGGACGGCGCTGGCGGGGCTGGCGATCATCACCTCGGGGCTGATCGGGGGCTTTCATGCCGGAGTCGAATATGGCTGGTGGGCGGGGATTACCGGCTGCTCCACCCTGCCGTCGGGCGCGGATGTGATGGACTTCTCGCGCCCTCTGATCCGCTGCGATGTCGCCCCGTGGAGCCTGTTCGGCATCAGTCTGGCGGGGTTCAATTTCCTGATTTCCAGCACGCTGGGTGCGGCCATTGTGGCGCTCGCCGCGTATCGGAAGTAAGGCTGAGGGTCACGAAGGGAAGCAATGATGGAAAAGGCTGAACTCCACCGCATGATCCGGGTCGATCAGGCCGGCGAATTCGGCGCGACCCGCATTTACGAAGGCCAGCTTGCCGTGATGGGCGACCGCGGCCCGCACTCGGCCGAAATCCGCCACATGGCCGAGCAGGAGCGCGAGCATCGCGCCAAGTTCGATGCGCTGCTGGTGAAGCGCGGGGTGCGCCCGACGGCGCTGCATCCGTTCTGGTCGGCGGCGGGCTATGTGCTGGGTGCGGGCACGGCACTGCTCGGGCCGGAAGCGGCAATGGCCTGCACTGCGGCGGTCGAGACCGAGATCGACAAGCACTATTCCGAACAGCTCGACAAGCTGACCGAGAGCGGGGCCGACCCGGAACTCGCCGAAATGATCGAGGCCTTCCGCGAAGACGAACGCGAACACCGCGACGCTGCCTTCGCCAACGGGGCCGAGCGTGCACCGGCCTATCCGCTCCTGGCCGGGGCGATCCGGCTGGGTTGCCGGATTGCGATCAAGGTGAGCGAGAGGATCTGAACGCAACGGTGCCGTGACGCGCTGTTCCGGTCGCGTAGCGACCGCAAGGCCGACTGGCCGCCCGCAGGCGCCCGTAGCGAAGCGAAGGAATAGCGCCGAGGACGAACGCGCGGAGGCGCGTTCGCAATCAAAGGCTCCAATAAACCAGCTCTTCCGGCAGCGCCTCGCGGGCGAGGGCGCTTTTTACGTCCACCAGCACCCCGCCTTCGCGCACCCGGGCGACCAGATCGGCCGGGTCGGCGATATAGGCCGCGTGGTTCACTGCCAGCACCAGCGCGTCGAGCCCCACCAGCGCCTCGGGCGGGCTGAGGGTGATGCCGTATTCGTGCAGCGCCGCCGCCGGTTCGGCCAGCGGATCGCTCACCAGCGCCTCGATCCCGTATTCGCGCAATTCGGCGAGGATGTCGGGCACCTTGGAATTGCGGATGTCGGGCACGTCCTGCTTGAAGGTCAGCCCCAGCACGCCGACGCGCGCGCGGCAGGGGGAAACGCCGTTCGCAATCAGCAGCTTCACCAGCTTCTGCGCGATGGCCTGCCCCATGCTGTCATTGATCCGCCGCCCGGCCAGAATCACCTCGGGCCGGTAGCCCAGCTTCTCCGCCGCCGCTGTCAGGTAGAACGGATCGACCCCGATGCAGTGCCCGCCGACGAGGCCGGGGGTGAAAGGCAGGAAGTTCCACTTGGTCCCAGCCGCTGCCAGCACATCGCGGGTGGCGATGCCCATGCGGTCAAAAATCAGCGCGATTTCATTCATCAGCGCGATGTTGAGGTCGCGCTGGGTGTTCTCGATCACCTTCGCAGCCTCGGCGACCTTGATCGAGGGGGCTTCGTGCAGCCCGGCATCGACAACCGCGCCATAGACGGCGCGCATCCGGGCGAGGGCTGCATCGCTATCGGCGGCGATGATCTTGGTGATGGTTTCCAATCGGTGGACATGATCACCCGGATTGATGCGTTCCGGGCTGTAGCCGAGCGCGAAATCAGCGCCCTGTGTCAGCCCCGAATGCGCAGCGAGCCAGGGGCCGCAGATATCCTCGGTGACGCCCGGAAACACGGTCGATTCGAACACCACCAGCGCGCCTTTCGACAGGCGCGGGCCGATGGTTTCGCAGGCGCGTTGCAAAGGGGTGAGGTCGGGGCGGCGTTCCTCGGTAATCGGGGTCGGCACTGTGACGATGAACATGCCTGCGCCCTCCAGCGCCGACGCGTCATCGGTGACAGCAAGGCCGCATGACGCCAACCGCGCATCGGCGATCTCGCGCGTCGCATCGTGCCCGGCGCGCAACTCTGCCACGCGCGCGGCGGAAATGTCGAAGCCCACCACTTCGGCGCGCCCCGCCAGCCGCTCGGCCAGCGCCACGGCAACGGGCAGGCCGACATAGCCCAGCCCCACGACTGCGATTTTTCCGTCCATGCGCCCGCATAGCCCGGCAGGTTTCAATTTTTCGCTAAGCGCGCCGCCCCGCCGCCCGCTTCACCCGCGGTTCAGCGCATCCGATCTAGACAACCCCCCTTGGTCGCGGGCATGGCTCGTGGCATCCTGTCGCGCACCGTCACAAGGACCCAAGCGCCATGAAGCATCTGCTTGCCCCCGCCGCTCTCGCCACGCTTGCCGCGCTGTCGGCTGCCACTCCGGCTGCCGCCCAGAGCGCGAGCGAGAAGATCAACATGGTGATCGCCTATAACGAGAACGAATGCCCGGTCGCCCAGCCGGGCGAGCTGGTGGTGTGCGAGATTCTGGTGGAGGAGGAGCGTTATCGCATCCCTTCCAACCTGCGTTACAGCGGCAATCCCGCCAACCAGTCGTTTGCGCGGCAGGTGGACCAGATCAAATATGTCGGCGATTTCGGCGCGATGAGCTGCTCGCCCGCGGGTGCGGGGGGCTTTACCGGCTGCACCCAGAAGTTCGTCGAGGCCTGGGCGGCAGACCGCAGCGAGGCCGAGGGCGTGCGGTTCGGCCAGCTGATCGAGAAGGCGCGGGCCGAGCGTCTCTCCACCATCGACGAAGACGCCGCCGCCGAGCAGGAGCGGGTCGAAATGATCGAGCGCGAATATATGCAGCGCCTCGAACGCGAGCGTGATGCCGAGCTGCCGGGCGAAGGCCAGCTCCCCCCGCCGCCGAAGTAAGCGCGCCTACACCCCGTAATAGTCGCGATACCACGCGACAAACCGCGCCACGCCCTCGCGGAACGGGGTTTGCGGGGCATAACCGGTGAGCGACTTGAGCAGCGACGCGTCGGCCCATGTGGCGGGCACGTCGCCCGGCTGCATCGGCAGGAAGTTCTTCACCGCCGCGCGCCCGCATTCCGCCTCGATCGCCTCGACGAAATCCATCAGCCGCACTTTCTCGCCATTGCCGATATTGACCACCCGGAACGGCGCGACGGGCGAGAGGCTGTCGCCCTCGGCAATGTCTTCCGGCGTTTCGGGGCGCACCGGCGCGGCGTCGATCAGCAGGCGGATGCCGCGCACCAGATCGGCGACGTAAGTGAAGTCACGATACATCTCGCCATCATTGTAGATGTCGACCGGCGTGCCTTCGAGGATGCCTCGGGTGAACTTGAACAGCGCCATGTCAGGCCGCCCCCACGGGCCATAGACGGTGAAGAAGCGGAACATGGTGGTCGGCAGGTTCCACAGATGGGCATAGGAATGCGCCATCGCCTCGTTCGCCTTCTTGGTCGCGGCGTAGAGGGTGAGCGGCGTGTCGCACTTCTGCCCTTCGTCAAACGGCATCTGCGTGTTCGCCCCATAGACCGAGCTGGTGGAGGCCATCAGCAGGTGATCCACGCCCAGCTCGCGCGCGCATTCCATCACGTTGAAGGTGCCGATCACGTTCGCGTCGATGTAAGCGCGCGGGTTCTCCAGCGAGTAACGCACCCCCGCCTGCGCGGCCAAGTGCACGATCACATCCGGCTTTTCCGCCAGCGCGAGGGCGTGCAAGCGGTCGAAATCTTCCAGCATCCCCTCGGTGCAGCTGAAATGCGGGTGCTGGAGCAGCATCTGGTGGCGGCGCTGCTTGATGCGGACGTCGTAGTAATCGGTCATCCCGTCATAGCCGATCACGCGGAACCCCTCCTCCAGCAGCAATTGCGAGAGGTGGAAGCCGATGAACCCGGCTGATCCGGTGACGAATACGCTGCGCATGACGGGCCTTCCCCCTTGGGCTTGTGCGCTCCCTATTGGTGGGCTTGGCAGGCGGATGCAATCGCCTTGGCGGCGCGGGCGCGGGCATGCGGGACACTTTTTGCTTGTGCGCGCAAGGTTCTGCGTGGATTGCAGCGCAAGGACAAGGGGATCGGCGGGCAGGCAAGCGCCCCGCCAGCGACAACGGGCATGGGCATTCCGGCACTTCGACATTCTTCGCGAGGCATGAAGGCGGGGCTGGCCGTGGTGCTGGCCGCGACGGTTCTGCCTGCGGGTGCCGCCTCGCAGGAGGCCGCTTATGGCCCTGCCGCCGGGCCTGAAGTCGCTGATGAACCCGCCGCTGAAACCCCCGCCGGTCTGCCTCTGACACTGGCGGCGCTGGCCGATCGGGCGCTATCCGACAATCCGCAGGTGCTCGCCGGGCGTGCCGCGCTGGCGGTGTCGCAGGCGGAGTTGGATGCCGCCAAGTGGCAGCGCTATCCCAGCCTCTCGGCCGAGGCACTGGCGGCGACCGGCGGCTCGAACGCCGCCGATATCGACGGGCTGGCGCTCAATGTCGCGGTGGAACAGCCGCTGTGGGCAGGCGGCACGATCCGCAACCGCATCGAAGCCGCGGAGGGCCTGCGCGATGCCGGGATGGAGAGGCTGCGCGAGGCGCGGCTGGGGATTCTCTCGGGCATCATCGAAGCATGGTTCGGCGTGGTCCGCGCCGATGAGCGGGCGCGGGCGCTGGAGACGGGGATCGCCGATCACCGCGCGCTGGTCGCCTCGATCGAGCGGCGGGTGGCGCAGGAAGTCTCCCCGCTGGCCGATCTGACGCTGGCCCGCTCGCGCACTACCCAGCTGGAGATCGAACTCGCCGCCGTGCGCGAGGCCGGGGCCAATGCGCTGGTGCGGCTGGGCGAGCTGGCGGGCGAGGTGCCCGATGCGCCGGCCATGCCCGATGCCGCGATCTTCGATGCCCTGCCCCCCGAGCCGGTGGCGCTCGACGAGATGACCGGCTGCGCGCCCGCGCTCGGGCGGCTGCGCGGCGAGATTGCCTCGGCCGAGGCGGATGTGCGCAGCGCCAAGGGCGCGCTGTGGCCGCAATTGTTGCTGCAACTCTCGCAGAACGAGCTGACCGGCGCGCGCGCCGCGCTGGTGCTGCGGGCGCAGACCGGCAATGGCCTCTCGCGCTTTTCCGCGATTGATCGGGCCAAGGCGCGGGTCGATCAGTCGATGGCGCAACTGGGCGCAGCCGACCGCGAGATCCGCGCGCGGCTGGGCAATGAATATGTCTCGCTGCGCTCCAACCGCGCGCAGGCCGAGGCGGGGATTGATGCCAGCCTTGCCGCCGCCGATCTGCAGGCGAGCTATCAGCGCCAGTTCGTCGCCGGGCGGCGCAGCTGGCTCGATGTGCTCAACGCCGCGCGCGAGCTGGTGAGTGCGCGGATTTCGGAAAGCGACGCGCGGGTGAACGCGGCGGCCAATGCGACGCGCATCCTTGCGCTGTCGTGCCGCTGGCGTCCGGCGGGGCTGTAGGGCAAGAGACGCGCGATGGCTGCCGATCTCCTTGTCGCACTTGAACGCACCGCCGACGCGGCGGGTCGCCCGCTGCCGCCCGGCTGGGCGGACGGCTGCGACACCGCTGCGCTGCCCGATGGCCCGCCGGCGCTGGAGGCCCTGCGCGCCGCGCTCGGCTGGGAGGCGCCGCAAGCGCTCGTGGGTCGCCCGCGTCCCGACGCCTTCCCGCTGCTGGTGCATGATCCCGCGCGCGGCTGGCTGGCGGCGCGGCAATGGATCGGCGAGGACGAGCTGGCGCTGTCCGATGGCGACACGCTGGCCTATGCCGAGGTGGAGCAGGCCTTCTTCCGCCTCGACTGGCCCGATCCGCTGGGCGAGCGTGATGTTACCGCCTTCCAGATCTTCTCCCGCGCCATTGCCCGCCGCAGCCGCGCGCTGGTGCTTGCCGGGCTGGCGACGGTGTTCGCCAACATCCTCGCGCTGGCAATCTCGCTCTATGCGATGCAGCTGTATGACCGGGTGATCCCGCTCGCCAGCTTCGAGACGCTGATTGTGCTGACGGCGGGCGTTGCCTTCGCGCTGCTGCTCGATCTCGCGCTGCGATCCTTGCGCGGGGTGCTGATCGAGGCCGAGGCGCAAGCGATCGACCGCGAGGTTTCGGAATTCTTCTTCGCCCACGCGCAGGCGATTAGGCTCGATGCGCGCCCGGGCGGGATCGGGACCATGGCGGCGCAGATCCAGGGGCAGGAGCAGATCCGGCAGGTGATGTCGGCCAGCTCGCTGTTCGTGATTACCGATTTGCCGTTTGCGGTGCTGTTCATCTTCGTGGTGCTCGGCATCGGCGGGCCGCTGGCGCTGGTGCCGCTGGTCAGCTTCCCTGTCGCCATCGGCATGGCCCTGCTGTTCGCGCGGATCATCCGCCAAAGCTCCGAACGCGCGCAGGTGACGGGCACCCGCAAGAACGGGATGCTGGTCGAGATGCTCGACGCGTCCGAGACGTTGAAGGCCAATCTCGGCGGGTGGCACATGCTGGCGCGCTGGAACCGGCTGGTGGCCGAGGTGCATCACTATGATTACCCGGTGAAGCGTGCCTCGGCAGTGTCGGGCGCGCTGTTTTCGACCATGCAGCAGGCGACCTATACGGCGGTGCTGTGTTTCGGGGCCTATCTGGCGGCGACGGGAGAGATCACCACCGGCGCATTGCTGGCGTGCTCGATCATCGTCGGGCGCATCAACGGCCCGCTGATCGCGCAATTGCCGGGGCTGATCGTGCAATGGGGCTATGCCCGCTCGTCATTGAAGGGGTTGGATGCGCTGCTGCGCTATCCGGTCGAAACCACGGCCTCGCGCGGGGGGCTGCGGCCGGGGAAGCTGGCGGGGCCGATGGTGCTTCGCGAAGTGCGCTTCGCCTATCGCGGCGGGCCGGAGGTGATCGCGATCGAGGGGCTGGAGCTGCGCCCGGGAGAGAAAGTGGCGGTGCTGGGCGGCGTCGGCGCGGGCAAATCGACGCTGCTCAAACTGCTCGCCGGGCTTTACACGCCGTCCTCCGGTTCGATTACCCTTGCCGGGCTCGATCTGTCGCAGATCGCCGAGGAGACGCTGCGCCGCAAGGTCGGCTACCTGTCGCAAAGCTCGCGGCTGGTGCGGGGATCCTTGCGTGACAGTCTGACGATGGGGCTGGCGGGTGTAAGCGATGATGAACTGATCGCGGTGGCGCAGGCGACCGGGCTTGATGCGCTGTTTGCGGGCGGCAGCCGCGGGCTGGATGCCGAGTTGCAGGAGGGCGGCGCGGGGCTGTCCGGCGGGCAGCGGGCCTTGGTCGCGCTCAACCGCCTGATCCACGCCGCGCCTTCCGTATGGCTGCTCGACGAGCCGACCGCGGCGCTTGATGCGGGCAGCGAGAAGGCGGCGCTCGATGCAGTGCAGGCGCGGCTCGGCAAGGATTCGATCATGGTCATGGCCACCCACAAGCTGCCGCTGGTCGAGCGGTTTGACCGGGTGGTGGTGATGAACCGCGGCAGCGTGATCCGCAGCGAGCCGGCGGACGAGTTCCTGCGCAAGATCCGCGAATTCGCCGCCCCGCCGCCGCCCCAGCCGCGTCCCGGCGGCGACAGTTTCGTCTCCACGAAAATCAACACCGGAGGCGGCCAGTGAAGGGTCTGCTGCGCCCGGCCGGGCTGATTATCCTCGCGATTTCCGCCACCATCCTCGGCTTCATCGGCTGGTCGCTATGGGCCGAGCTCGATCAGGTTGCCCGCGCGCCTGGCCGGGTGGTGCCGTTTGCGCGGGTGCAGGTGGTGCAGTCGGAACAGGACGGCGCGATTGCCCGCATCGCGGTGCGTGAAGGGGCGCGGGTCAAGGCGGGCGACTTGCTGATCGCGCTCGACACGGTGCAGCTCGAAGCCGCCGTGCGCGAGGCGCGGCTGAAGGTGGCGGCCTATGAAAGCCGCATGGCGCGGATCACGGCGGAGTTGTACCAGAAGCCGCTCGCCTTCCCCGACAGCCTTGCGGACTTCCCTGAATTCACCGCCAACCAGCGCCAGCTTTTTACCCAGCGCCGCGCCAGTCTGGACGGCGAGCTGGCGACCTTGCGCAACCTCGCAAGGCTCCAGCAGCAGGAGCTTGATCTCAACCAGCCGCTGCTGGCGACGGGTGATGTTGCACGTTCCGAGATCATCGCCATGCGTCAGCGCGTGGTCGAGACCGAGGGGCGCATCTCGGCGCTCAATGCGCAATATCTGCGCGAATTGCAGGACGAGTTCACCTCGACCGAGGAACAGCTTGCCGCCGCGCGCGAGCAGCTGGCGCGGGCCGAGGACAGCCTTGCCGCCGCCGCGCTCAAGGCGCCGACCGACGGCATCGTCAAGAACGTGCGGGTCACCACCATCGGCGGCGTGGTGCGCGCGGGCGAGGAAGTGCTCCAGATCGTGCCGGCCGGGCAGAAGCTGATCGTCGAAAGCCGCGTCGCCCCGCGCGACATTGCCTATGTGAAGGTCGGCCAGCGCGCGCGGGTCAATTTCGATGCCTATGACAATGCGGTCTACGGCTCGGCGGATGGCAAGGTGGTGTTCGTCAGCCCCGACACCATCGTCGAGACCGCGCAGGACGGATCGAGCGAGGCCTATTACCGCGTCAATCTGGAAGTCGACACCGCCACCATGAAGCAGGATGGCGGCAGTGTGGCGATCGATCTGCAACCCGGCATGACGACCACGGCGGAGATCCTGACCGGCAAGACGACCGTCTGGAACTACCTCACCAAGCCGATCTTCAAGACCGTGTCACAGTCGATGCAGGAACAATAAGCGGCACGCGTTTTCGCCTTCACCAAGTCGCTGAAACCGCATACAAGTCGCGCGATTTCCGCCGGAATTGGGGCCGTGCGGGACAGGAGATTCGGCGATGCCCACCTTCACCGGCACCAGCAGCAATGATGTGATCACCGGCACGCAGGCCGATGACACCATCAACGGCAGCGGGGGCAATGACACGATCTTCGATGCCTATGGCGATGACATCATCGACGGTGGTGACGGCGATGATGTGATCGTCGACGAGGGCGGCTCCAACACCATCCGCGGGGGGGGCGGCAATGACCGCATCACCATCAGCGATGTCTATTCGCTCGCCGGCAGCACTATCGGCAATCCGCCGCGCACCAATCTGGTCGAGGGCGGCGCGGGCAATGATTTCGTCACTGTGGGCCGGATTACGATCGGATCGCTGACTGTCGATCTTGGTGACGGGGATGATATCCTGCGGCTCACCGATCTGATTTCGGCCAATGGCGTCTACCGCCTCGGCGCCGGGCGCGACACGGTGGTGCTGAACTACGAATATGGCGACGCAGTCAGGAACAGCCTCAACATCCTGACGCTGGCCGATTTCACCGCGGGCGATGCGGGCGACATTCTCAATCTGGGCGAGATGGTGCGCGGGCTGTTCAGCAGCCCTTCGCCCTTCGCAGCCTTCGATGGCGGCAATCCCTTCGCCAACGGCGTGCTGCGGCTGGTGCAGGACGGGGCGGATACCCTGATCCAGCTCGATTACGACGGGGCCAAGGGCAATGTCGTGGCGCCTTTCACTATCATCCGCCTGCAGAACGTCACCGCCTCCAGCCTGACGGCGGCCAACTTTGCCGGTCTCAATCCGGCGGGCGGTGCGCCGGTGGTGCAGACGGTGAACGGCACTTCCGGCAATGATCTGATCTTCGGCCCTGCCTCGGGCGCGGTGATCAATGGCGGAGAAGGCGCGGACGAGCTGTTCGGCGGCTTCCGCGCCGATACCATCGACGGCGGGATCGGCAATGACATCATCGATGGCGGCGCGGGGAGCGATACCCTCAATGGCGGCGCGGGCGATGATCTGATCACCGACGAATGGGGCAATGACACCATCAACGGCGGCGCGGGCAATGATCGCATCCTGATCTACCGCCCGGGTATTCCCGGGGTCGACACGGTGCGGAACGAAACCGTGACGATCAACGCCGGGGACGGCAATGATTACGTGCGGCTCGAAATGGACCGGCGCGATTTTGCCCCGATCAACCATCGAACGCTGCACGGCATTGTCGATCTCGGCGCGGGCGACGACGTCATCGAGCTGACCACCGCCGCGCTACAGGTGTTGCTGCCGACCGCGCAGATCACGCTCGGCACCGGGCGGGACCGGGTGATTATCGACAGCCGCGCGCCGCAGCTTGGCATGGCGGTGACGATCAACGATTTTGTCGCGGGCAATGCCGGCGACATTCTCGAAGTCGCGGTGCCGCTCGGCATCGCCCCGACGTGGGACCGGGTCAGCAATCCCTTTGCCGGCGGGTTCCTGTTCCTCGAGCAGGACGGCGCCGACACGCTGGTGCGGTTCGATTATGACGGCACCGGCGGCGGCAGCGGAGACGGCTATCACTACACCCTGGTGCGCCTCGCCGGCGTCACCGCGTCGAGCCTGACGGCGGCCAATTTCAACGGCTACAACCCCACCGGCGCGGCCTCGACCTTCCAGATTCCTCAGGGCACTTCGGGCAATGACGTGCTCACCGGCTCTAACGGTAATGACGTCATCGAGGGCGGGGACGGCGATGACGTCATCACCGAGATCACCGGCGGGTCCGACATCCTGCGCGGCGGCAACGGCAATGACATCATCCGCATCGCCACCCGCTTCTCGCCCACCGCAGATAGGCTGACGGTCAGCGGCGATGCCGGCAATGATCTGGTCGATTTCGCCTTCAACACCTCCTCCGGCCTCAGCTTTTTCGCCAATATCGACCTTGGCACGGGCGACGACCGCCTGATTCTGCGCACTGCGCCAAGCGGTGGGACAGTGATCACGCTGGGGGCAGGGCGCGACGTGATCGAGCTGGCACCGCTGCTTGCCTCCACCGCGATCGGCCCGATCACCATCACCGATTTCCAGACCGGCGCGAACGGCGACCGGATCGACGGGAACCTCTATTTCGAGAGCGACCTGTTCATCCAGGACGACCCCGATTTCGAGGCCTTCATCCAGGAGCACATGCGGCTGGTGCAGGTTGGCAACGACACCCACCTGCAACTCTCCGAACAGGGCTACAGCCAGCAGTACACGACCTTCATGGTGTTCCAGAACACCGTGGCGACCAGCTTCACGGTCGAAAATCTCGGCTTCGATCCCAGCCACGCGACCTTGCTCGGCACCAGCGCGGGCGAAACGCTGGGCGGCACCGCCAATCTCGACATCATCTGGGCGGGCGAGGGCAATGACACGATCACCGGCCTCGGCGGCAATGACCGGCTGTATGGCGAGGATGGCAACGACACGATCAACGGCGGCGACGGGGATGATTTCATTCGCGGCGGCTTTGGTGACGACACGCTGCGCGGCGACAACGGCAATGACGAGATCGACGGCTATGTCGGGCGTGACCGGATCTTCGGCGGCGGCGGCAATGACATCATCAACGACGCTTTCGGAACCGATGTGATCGATGCAGGATCGGGCAACGACCGGGTCAATGTCAGCCTGTCATTCGGACTGACCGCAGATGGCGGCGGCGTCGCCCCGGGCAGCGTCGTCGCTGGCGACGGCAATGACACGGTCATCATAACCAACGCGTTCTACGGCACCAACAACCCGCCGGAAAACCCGACCTTCTATTCGGTCAATCTCGGCGCTGGCGACGATCTGCTGATCGCCGACGGCCATTTCGGGCGCATCACGCTCGGCACCGGGCGCGATGTGATCCAGTTTGTCGATGGCGTGGACAGCTACGGCTCGGTCGTCACCGACTTCCAGACCGGCGCGAGCGGCGACCGGGTGGATCTCGCCGGATTGCTCGGCTTCGGTCTCGACGTGTTCGATCGCTCGCTGCTCGAACTGCTGCGGCTCGGGGAAAGTCCCTTCGAGCTCGGCATCTTCGAGCTGCGGCAGGCCGGCAATGATGTGCAGCTGATCCTGATTCCCGCGGTGAGCGGCGATTATGTCGAACAGCTGGTGATGACCTTCCAGAACACGCAGGTCGCCGCCTTTACCGCCGAGAACTTCTCCGGCTTCGATCCGCGCGCCACACCGCGCGTGCCGCGCTACATTACCGAGAACACCACGATCGGTACGGGGGAGTCGCTCTCGTTCGTCAACACCACGCCTGACGGGCTGGTGTTGATGGGCGCGAACAACGGCTTCGTCTACCGTGCCGCCGACGATTCCGACTTCATCAACAACGGCAGCATCGCCACCATCGCCAACCGGCAGGGCTATGGCGTGCCGATCGGTTTCGGGGTGAGCCGCAGCTCCGCCCCCGGTGCGGATGCGTGGTTCATCAACGGCTCCACCGGGCGCTTCACCGTCGCTGCCGACTTTGACGATGGCTCGGGTATCATCTCCTTCGAATCCGCGCGGGCCACCGGCTTTTATGCCCCGCAACAGGCGGTCCATTTCCGCAATGACGGCTATTTCGAGGTCACCTCGGCCATCGGCGCCGCCTTCGGGGTGGTGACCGGCTTCGACACCACCACCACCCGCCAGTTCGTCAACAACGGCACCCTGATTGCCGACGGGGCCTATGGCGGCTTCGCGGTCGAGCTCGGCTTTGGCGCAAGCTTCCTCAACACCGGCGACATTGCCGCCTTCGGTCTGGTCGAGGCGGTCGGGGTGCGTTGGGGCCAGTATGGCGGCGGCAACTTCGTCAATTCGGGCACGATCTTCGTGCGCAACAGTCTGGAATCGGATTTCTTCAGCATCGGCGTGCTGCTGATCGAGATCCCCGACCCCAATGTCACGCCGCCGCGCGTGATCGAGAACAGCGGGATCATCTCCGCCGATATCGCGATCCTCTCGGCCGATGGCAGCCCTCCGGGGCAGGTCACCAACCATGTCCGCAACACCGGGCTGATCGAAGGCGCGATCCTGCTCGGCTTCGGCAATGACGCGGTGTTCAACACCGGCGGCGGCGAAATCCGCGGCGTCGTGCTGCTGGAACAGGGCGACGATCTCTATGACGGCATCGGCGGCGTGCTGAACGGCAGCGTGCGCGGCGGGCTGGGCAACGACACCTACCGCATCGACAATGCCGCGACCGACATCATCGAGGACGCGGGCGAGGGCACCGACACGGTCGAGACGCAGGTGAGCTACACCCTGCGCGCCAATTTCGAGCATCTGCGCCTGCTGGGCTCGGGCGATCTTGCGGGCACCGGCAACGCGCTCTCGAACCAGATTTTCGGCAATGCCGGGAACAATGTGCTCTCGGGCGAGGGCGGGAATGACACGCTCAACGGCGGCGACGGGGCGGACCGGCTGATTGGCGGGCTGGGCACCGACACGCTCAACGGCGGGAGCAATGTCGACACCGCCGTGGTCCGCGGCCTGCGTTCGGCCTACACCATCACCCAGATCTCGACCGGCGTGTTCCGGGTGGCAGGGACGGACGGGACGGACACGCTGACCGCGATCGAGTTCCTGCAATTCGACGACCAGACCTTGCGCCTGCGCCCGGGCACCGGCGTCACCGTCAACTTCAACACCGCCGACCGCGCCGTCTATCAGAGCGCAATGAACGCGATCCGCGATTTCGACGGCAATGCGCTGGGCGGCAATGGTGGCTGGCTGCGGATCGGGCAGGCGGATGTGAACGGTGACGGGGACGTTGACCAGCTTCTCGTCAACCGCACGATTGGCCGCTTTGCCACCGTCGGCACCGCGCCGGACGGCCTCGTTTACTTCAACGACCATGGCTGGGCCGGAGAAACCCGCGTCGCGGGCATTTACATCGACCCGCTGGTCGCGGCGGGCATCGTTCAGGCGGGCAGCGCCAATGACAGCCAGCGCCGGTTCCAGAACGATCTCGAAATCGAGAATATCAACCGCGTGCTCGGCGCGAATGACTATAACCGCGACGGCATTCAGGAAGTCTACTTCGCGTTGACGGACGGCACCGCCTACCTGCGCGCGCTGATGCACGCGGATGGCAACATTCGCTACGCCAACTACCAGTCGCAGCAGGAAGTCATCGACTACCTCACCGCGAACGGCTTCGGTCAGGAAACCTGGGGCACCTGGTTCACCCGTCCGAGCGACGGCGAAGTCAGCCTGATGCAAGAGCGCGTCGACGCGGCCGAAGCGAGCGGGCTGGGCCGCGCGGAACTGGCGCTGATGCTGGGGCTTGATGCCGCCATGCCGGGAGCCATCAATCTCTCGACCCTCGCCTTCCACGCTCCCGCGCTCGACGATCATATGCGGGCGGAATTCTACGGCTAGGCGCGGGCAGATCATCGCGTGCCTGCAACGGCTGGCTGCATCACAGGGGTTTCCCGCCCTTGTGTCTCGCGGCGCAGCTTCTATCACGCTGCTGCCCGGATCGCCCCGCAATGGCGGCATATCCGCTTGAACCGGCAGGAGCAGACCTGCAAGGAAACGCAATGATTGTCCCTCGGGTCGCGTCTTCCCCTGCCGGGCCTTGCCCGATGCCGCGCCGCTGGCCGCAGGAGGCCGCGCGTGCGGGCTGAGAGCGACATCTTACCAGAACGCGTGCTGCTCGATGTCACGCGCCTTGTCGCGCGCAGCTGGACGGGGCGGCAGCCGACCGGGATTGACCGGGTGTGCAGCGCCTATCTGCGCCATTTCCGCAGCCGCGCGCAGGCGGTGGTGCAGCATCGCGGGCTGGTGCGCGTCCTTTCGCCTGACGATTCCGCGGTGCTGTTCGATCTGCTCGACCAGCCGGGGCGCGGCGCGCGCGGGCGGATCGCGCGGATGCTGTCGGGCGCATTGGTGAAGGGGGCGGGGCGACAGGCCTTCGCCGGACAAGCCTATCTCAACATCGGCCACACCGATTTCGATCTCGCCGTGCACCGTGAATGGGTGCGGCAGACGGGGGTGCGGGCGTTCTATTTCGTCCATGATCTCATCCCCGTGCGCCACCCCGAATTCACCCGTCCCCACGCCGTGCGCCGCCATCGCGGGCGGGTGCTGCGCGCGCTGGAGAGCGGGACGGGGATCATCCTCGGCTCCCAAGCGGTGCGCACCGATCTTGAAGCTTTCGCCGCCGAGGTCAGGTTGCCGCTGCCGCCGCTCGCAGTCGCGCCATTGGCGGGGGAGGATTTCCCGGCCGAAACGGGCGCGCCCGCGCTGCCGCCCGCACCGTTCTTCCTGTGCGTCGCCACGATCGAGCCGCGCAAGAACCACCGCCTGCTGCTCGATCTGTGGGCCGATTTCGCCGCCCGCCTCGGTGCGGCCACCCCGCGGCTGGTGCTGGTCGGGCAGACGGGGCCGCTGACGGGCGATCTGCTCGCCCCGCTGGCGCGTGATTCCGCTCTTGCCGCCCATGTCGAACACCGCCCCGCCTGCACCGATGCCGATCTCGCCGCGCTGGTCCGTCACGCCCGCGCGCTACTGATGCCGAGCATGGCAGAGGGTTTCGGCCTGCCGGTCGTTGAAGCGCTGGCCGTCGGCACCCCGGTGATCGCCAGTGACCTGCCGGTGTTCCGTGAAGTGGCGCAGGGGGCCGCGTGCCTCGTCGATCCGGCGGACCGCGCGGGCTGGCGGCAGGCAATCCTCGCCGCGCATGAGGAACCGGCCCGCCGGGTGGAGGGTTTCACGATGCCGCGCTGGCCGGAACATTTCCTTGTGGTAGAGCGCTTTCTTGCCGCCCCGCAGCCGCACGCCGGTGCAGGCGCTGTCCGAACTCAGAGCGAAAGAGTGCTTGCCGCGTGATTGCCCGTCTCAAATCCCTTGTCAGCCCGGCGCTGCTGGTCGTGATCGTGCCGGTGCTGCTGGCGATCTGCTATTACGGTCTGCTGGCCGAGGATGTGTACATCTCGGAGTCGCGCATCGTCGTGCGCAATCCGACGCAGGGGCCGCAATCGCCGCTCGACATGGCGCTCGACAAGACGGGGTTCGGCGCGCCGAGCGAGGGTAACAACACCGTCGTCGCCTATCTGCAATCGCGCGCCGCCATTTCCGAAGCCAATGCCGATGGCGCGCTGAAGAAAGCTTACTCCGATCCGGAGCTATTCTGGGTCGACCGCTTCGGCCTGACGGGCGACAGCGACGAGGAATTCTATCGCTACTTCCAGAAGAAACTCAATGTCGAGGAGGGCGCGACGACCCAGGTGCTCACCATCCGCGTGCGGGCCTACAACCCCAAGCAGGCGCAGAACATCAACGCCCGGCTGGTCGAACAGTCGGAGGCGTTGGTGAACAGCCTGTCGCAGCGCTCGCAGGCGGACATGATCGCGATTGCCGAGGGTGAGGTCGAGGAAGCAGCGCAAAAGGCGCGCGCGGCGGCCGTGGAACTGGCGAAGTATCGCAACACCAGCGGCATCGTCGATCCGGTGCAGGAATCCGAGGTCGGCCTGCAGATGATCTCGAAATTGCAGGACGAACTGATCGCCGCGCAAACGCGCCTGCGCCAGTTGCAGACCTACACCCCCGATGCCTCGCAAATACCGTTCCTGAAAACGCAGGTGCGCGATTTGCAACGCGAGATTGATGAAGCGCGCGCCAACCTGACGGGCGGGCGTTCGTCCCTGTCCTCGGCGCTGACCCGCTATCAGGAGCTGCAGGTCGAGAGTGACTTTGCCGAAAAGCAGCTCGCCGTCACCCGCGCCTCGTTGCAGGAAGCCCGGGCCGAGGCGCGGCGCAAGCAAGCCTATCTTGAAAAGATTGCCGCCCCCAGCCTGCCCGATTACGCCGAGGAACCGCGCCGCATCCGCTCGATCTTCGCCGCGATTGTGCTCGGCCTGCTGGCGTGGGGCGTGCTGTCGATGCTGGCAATCGGCGTGCGCGAGCACCGCGACTGATGGCTCTCCTTTCCGCATCAGGCCTGCCCGCCTCCCAGCCTTCCTTCTGGCAGGCCCTGCGCGTGCAGTGGCGGGTGATCGACGCCTTGTTGCGGCGCGAGATGCTGACCCGTTACGGGCGGCACAATATCGGCTTCCTGTGGCTGTTCGTGGAACCGATGATCTTCACCATCGGCGTGACGATCCTGTGGACCGCGACCAAATCGGTGCATGGCAGCGATCTGCCGATCTCGTCCTTCGCACTGACGGGCTATTCCAGCGTGCTGCTGTGGCGCAACATGCCGGGCCGCTGCATCGGCGCGTTGCAGAATAATCTGGCGCTGATGTATCACCGCAATATCAAGGTGTTCGACATCTACGTCGCGCGCCTGCTGATCGAATTCGGCGGGGCGACCATCTCCTTCGCCTCGCTCTCGGTGCTGTTCATCGCGATCGAGTGGATGAAGCCGCCCGAGGATTTCCTGCAGGTCGCTGCCGGCTGGCTGATCCTTGCGTGGTTCGGCTCGGCACTGGCGATCGGGCTGGGGGCGCTGTCGCATCGCAGCGAGCTGGTGGACAAGCTGTGGCACCCGGCCTCCTACCTGCTGTTCCCGCTGTCGGGCGCGGCCTTCATCGTCGCCGCCCTGCCGCCGTTCGCGCAGGAGATCGTGCTCTATATCCCGACGGTGCACGGCATCGAATTCCTGCGCGAAGGCTTCTTCGGCCCGCGCGCCCGGGCGACCTATGATCTGGCCTATGTCATCCCGTTCAATATGGTGCTGACGCTCGTGGCGCTGATTGCGCTGCGCTATGTTTCGCGGCGGGTGGTGCCGGGATGATCCGGGTGCGCGATCTCAAGAAGGTCTACAAGACCCGCTTCGGCGAGAATCTGGTGTTCGAGGATATCAGCTTCGATCTCGCGATGGGGGAACGGCTGGGCATTCTCGGCCGCAACGGCGCGGGCAAATCGACGCTGGTGCGCCTCATCAGCGGGGCAGAGCGGCCGACGGCGGGCAGCATCGAGAGCGATATCTCGATTTCCTGGCCGCTGGCCTTTTCCGGCGCGTTCCAGCACCAGCTGACGGGGGCAGACAATGTCCGCTTCATCAGCCGCATCTACGAACAGGATTTCGAACGCAATCTCGCCTTCGTCGAGGAATTCGCCGAGCTTGGTCCTTACTTGCGCGAGCCGGTGATCACCTATTCCTCCGGGATGCGCGCGCGGCTGGCCTTCGCGATCTCGATGATCATCGAATTCGACTGCTTCCTGATCGACGAAATCAGCGCCGTGGGCGACGCCCGCTTTCACGACCGCTGCAATTTCGAGCTGTTCGAAAAGCGCGCCGACCGGGCGATGATCATCATCTCGCACGATGCCGCCTATGTCCGCGATCACTGCAACCGCTGGGGCGTGCTGCATGACGGGCGGCTGGTGCAATATGACGATTTCGAAGTCGCCTATGCCGACTTCAAGGAACTGATCGGGTGGAAGCCGCCTCCGGGCTGGCCGACAATTCCGGTCGCAACTGCGTAAACAGGGTCGATACCATGCTCAAATCCCTTCTGTGGAAGCTCCGCTACCGCTCGCCGGTGTCCGCCCCGCCGCCGGTGCCCGCCCTGCCCGAGGATGGCACGCCCGAGCCCACCTTGTGGGCGCCGGTGTCGCAGGCCTGCACGCAGGGCCAGATGGAGGAACCGCACTATTCCTACTGGTGCGGCCAGATTGGCGAGCTGCCGCGGATGCACCGCAAGCAGTGGGAGTTCTGCTATATCCTGCAGGCGCTCAAGACCAATAATATGCTGGTGCCCGGCAAGCGCGCGCTCGGCTTTGGCGTCGGGCTGGAGCCGCTGGCGGCGGTGTTTGCCAAAAACGGCGTCTCGGTGTTGGCCACCGATCTCGAACCGGAAGGCGCGCATCAGGCCGGCTGGGTGATGACGGCCCAGCACGCGCGCAACAAGGCCTCGCTCAATGATCGCAACATCTGCGATCCCGAGGCCTTTGAAAAACTGGTCGATTTCCGCTTCATGGACATGAACGCGATCGATGCGGATCTGTCAGGCCAATACGATTTCGTGTGGTCGGCCTGCGCCTTTGAACATCTGGGTTCGATCATGCACGGGCTCGAATTCGTCATCAATTCGGTCAAGTGCCTGAAGCCCGGCGGGGTGGCGGTGCACACCACCGAATTCAACTGTTCGTCCGACGGTGACACGCTCGACAACGCCAGCACCGTGTTGTTCCGCAAGCGCGATTTCCTGTGGCTCGAAAAGCGGTTGAACGAGATGGGGGCGGAGATGGAGTTCAACTTCAACCTCGGCCAGCAGCCGCTTGATCTGCACATCGACACGCCGCCCTACAGCGTCGACGATCACCTTAAACTGCAAATCCAGCGCTGGGCGGTCACCTCGTTCGGCCTGATCGTGCGCAAGCTCTAAGGCGCGGCCCGGCATGGCAAGAGTCCTGATCGACGGGTACAATCTCGGGCTGGAAAAAGGCACCGGGGTGGCCACCTATGCGCGCAACCTCAGCTACGAGATCGCCAATCTCGGGCACGAGGTGGACGTGCTCTATGGCAACAATGCCAGCGCCACCCGCAATGATCTGCTGCGCGAAATCTACTTCTTCGATTCCGCGGTCGATGAACGGATCAAGTGGCTGGAAATCCTCGATCGCGCCTATCAGGCCTTGCAAGGCCCGCTGGCCGTGGGCGCGCGGCAGATTCCGGTGACGGGCAAGGTCGTCACCCGCACCTTCCAGTCGCGCCTGCCCAAGTTCGATCGCCTCTATAACGCCCCCGATGCCTTCGCGCGGGCGCAGGCGGTGTACCGGCTGTGGAAGATGCCGCTGTCGATCCGCCTGCCGGAAAAGCCCGATCTGGCGCACTGGACTTACCCGCTGCCGATCAAGGTGCGCGGGCGGCCCAATATCTACACCCTGCACGATGTCGTGCCGCTGCGCCTGCCTTACACCACGCTCGATCAGAAGCGGCATTACTTCCGCCTGATGAAGAAGCTCGGGCGCACCGCCGATCACATCGTCACCGTCTCGGAAAGTTCGAAGCAGGATCTGGTCGATCTGGTCGGCATCCCGGCCGAACGGATCACCAACACCTACCAGTCGGTCAGCATCCCCGACAAATACCGCTTCAAGCCCGAAGATCAGGTCGCGCGCGAGGTCGAAGGGCTGACGGGGTTCGATTACAAGGGCTATTTCCTGTTCTGGGGCTCGCTGGAGCCGAAGAAGAATATCGGCCGCCTGATCGAGGCTTACCTGTCCTCGCAGGTCGATACGCCGCTGGTGATCGTCGGCGCGCAGGCGTGGAAGTCCGAACAGGAGCTGAAGCTGCTGGGCGAGACGGGGACGGTTTACGGCAGCCTCGAACGCCGCCGGGGCGCGCGCAAGCGGATCATCCAGATGCCCTATGCGCCGTTCCCGCTGCTCGTCAGCCTGATCCGCGGGGCGAAGGTGGCGATGTTCCCCTCGCTGTATGAAGGTTTCGGCCTGCCGGTGCTGGAGGCGATGCTGCTCGGCACGCCGGTGATCTGCTCCAACACCTCGTCGCTGCCCGAAGTGGCGGGCGATGCGGCGCTGATGGTTGATCCCTATGACACGCAGGCGATCACGCAGGCGATTCGCACGATGGACGCCGATGCGGCCCTGCGCGACCATTACATCGCAGCCGGGCACCAACAGGCCGCGCGTTACAGCCCCGAAATCTATCGCGAACGCCTCAAGGCCGTCTATGACCGGCACTTGTGACGCCCCGATCCCCAGGAAGATTGCCATGCCTGCCCTGACTTCGCTCCGTCTGCGCCTGCTTGCCCGACCGGCGGTGGCGGCGTTGTGCCTTGGCCTTGCGGGTGGCTGCACCAGCCTTGGCGGCGCAGGCCCCTCGACCGGCGCGATCCGCAGCGCGCAGGAAGACGGCGCAACCTATGCCGAGGGCGCGATTCAGGTGTTGCCGCTGGGGACAGACGTGGTCGCCGGGCTCAACCGCTACGAACAGGGGCTGAGCTTTGCCGAACTGTTCGGCGACGGCGGCGTTTCGGCGACCGTGATCGCCCCGGGCGACCAGATCGACATCGCCATCTGGGAAGCGCCGCCTGCGGTGCTGTTCGGCGCGGTGCCGGGCGATCAGCAGCTTGGCAGCAACATCGATCTCGCCGCCAACACCCCCATCCCGCGCCAGCAGGTGGACGAGGAAGGGATGATCGCGATTCCCTTTGTCGGGCGGATCAAGGTGCTGGGGATGCGGCCCGAACAGGTCGAATCGCTGATTGTCGGACGGCTGCGGCGGCGCGCCAATGATCCGCAGGCGGTGGTGCGACTGGTCGCCAACGAAACGCGCACCGCGACGATCCTCGGCGAAGTGGGAGCGAGCCGCCAGATCGGTCTTTCGGCGCGCGGCGAGCGCTTGCTCGATGCGCTGGCGGTGGCGGGCGGGACGAAGCAGCCGATCGAGCAATCGACGGTCCAGCTGGCCCGCGGCACCCGGCGCGCGGTGATGCCGCTGGAAAAGGTGATCAACGATCCGCTCCAGAACGTCCGCCTGCGCCCCGGCGATGTGGTGACGGTGCAGCACCAGCCGTTCAGCTTCGTCGCGCTCGGCGCAGTGGCGCGCAATGCCGAGGTGCCGTTCGAAGGCAACGGCATCACGCTGGCCGAGGCGCTGGGTCGCGCGGGCGGGCTGAATGATCGCCGCGCCGATGTGAAGGGCGTGTTCGTGTTCCGCCTCGAAGACCGCACGGCGGTGCCGGCGCTGGGCGGCCAGGATGTAAAGACCACGTCGGACGGGCGCGTGCCGGTGGTCTACACCCTGCGCATGACCGACGCGGCCAGCCTGTTCGTGATGCAGGATTTCCGGATGCGCGACGGCGACGTGCTCTACATCTCGACCGCGCCGGGGGTAGAGCTGGAGCGCTTCCTCCAGACGATTTCGAGCACGGCGTTCTCGATCGTGGCGACCGGCAACGCGCTGAATACGCGTTAGGCGGCGACCGGACGGGCGAGGGTGCGCACCGCGCCTTCAAGCTGCAACGGCGCGTCGGCTTCCGCCATTGCGTGCATGCGCGGATCATCGACGTCGATCCACCAGTGGCCGGTGACGTCGATGGTGTCGGCAAGGCCGCGCTCGGCGAGGCGCTGCATCCCTTCCGACAGGCTTCCGGCCGCGCCTTCGCCCACCGCCTCGGCAATCGCTTCGGCCAAGTCGGGGGTGGCGATGAAGGCCCCGCAATCGACCGCGTCGTAACGGGTGAGGTGCTTGCCGATCAGCGCGATGCGGCCATTGGCGCGGCGGCGCACCCAGGTGGCATCGTCGGGATCGATGGTCGGCCCGGTGACGTCCCGGTCAATCGCCAGCGCCGCGCCGCGGGTGCGGCCCATATCCGCCACCAGCGTCCGCAGCAGCCCGGCGGCGAAGATGTGATCGGCCATCATCAGCAGATAATTGCCGTCAATCCGCGCCGCGCCCGCCAGCACCGAATGGCCGTTCGGGCGCGAGGCGTCCGCGATCCGGCAGGCTTCAAGGCTCACCCCGGTGCGATAGGCTATGCCCGGCAAGCGCGCCTCGATCTCGGCGGCGCGGTGGCCTGTCACCACCACCGCGTGCGTAATCCCCGCACTGGCCGCCTGCCGCACCGACCATTCCAGCAGGCACACGCCCGCGACCGGCACAAGCGGCTTGGGCGCGGCAAGGGCAGCGATGCGGCTGCCATACCCGGCGGCAAGGATCAGTGCGTTCATCAGTGGCTCGGTAGGAGAGGTGGAGAGGGAGAGGGCGGCGGGGTTATCGTTGAAAGGCGGTGAGGCGGGTCATTCGGCTGCATCAAGCTGGGGAAGGGCGCGCGCGTCGAGCAGGGCCAGCGCGGCGTCCTCGGCCATTTGCAGCGGCGGGTGCTTGCAGAAATAGGCGCTCTCCGCCGTCAGCACCCCGCCCTCGCCACGATCACGGGCGAGCTTGCAGAAGCGGATTGCGTCCATCGCGCAGGCGGCGGCGTTGGGGCTGTCCTCGACCGAGAGGCGCAGTTCGAGGTTCATCGGAACCCCGCCCCACTGGGTGCCTTCAAGCCGCAGGAAGGCGATCTTGTTGTCCTTTTGCCACGGCACATATTCCGACGGGCCGATGCGGATATTCTCGTCCTCCAGCCGTTCGGCGAGGGCGGCCTGCACCGCTTCGGTCTTGGAAAGCTTCTTGTGGGTCAGCCGCTCGCGATCGAGCATGTTCATGAAGTCGGTGTTGCCGCCGGTGTTGAGCTGGTAGGTCCGCTCCACCGTCACGCCGCGGCTTGAAAACAGGCTGGAAAGCATCCGGTGGATGATGGTCGCGCCCACCTGCGCCTTGATGTCATCGCCGACAATCGGCAACCCGCGCTGGCGGAAACGCGCTTCCCATGCGGCGTCGCTGGCGATGAACACCGGAATGGCATTGACCACGCCGACGCCTGCTTCGAGCGCGCATTCCATGTAGAATTCGCTCGCCATCTGCGATCCGACGGGCAGGAAATTGATCAGCACATCGACCCGCTCGCCCTTGAGCGCATCGACGATGTCGGCCTTGTCCGGCTGCGGCAGATCGGCGGGCTGAAACCCGCGCTCACCCGCTTCGGTCATATGCGGGGCGACCCCGTCAAGCAGGCGGCCCATGATGACGCGCGCACCGTTGGGCGGCAAATCGCGTTCGAACACCTGGGTGTTGTTGGGGGCGGCAAAAATCGCCTCGGTCAGCGGCAGGCCGACCTTGCGGCGATCAATATCGATGCCCAGAACGAATTCGACGTCATTGGCGCGATAGGGGCCGACGGAGGGGTGGATGAGGCCGGTCGTTTCCCCGGTGCGCCGGTAAAAGGCGGCACCTTGCACCAGCGAACTGGCGCAATTACCAACGCCGACAATTGCGACCCGAGCGCGGTTCATCCAAATTCCCTCAATGCTGTGCAAAGTGCATCACTGCAAACCAACCGCCTGTCAACCCGAACGAATTTGGCACCGCAACCCTTTGGAACGTGGCGGCATTCGTGCCACATTCCGCCAGAACAACGGAAAAAGGTTGTGATAGTTTCCGCCAAAACCTTCGGATTTCTGCGTGTTGCCGTGCGCCCCTCTGTAAACCTGCGTAACTACGCGGAAAGGGTGTGTCGGGATGCTGAACGAGGGCTTTGGGTTGCGGCGGAATGCGGGATTTTCCCGATGAACCGAAATCGACCGGATTTTTCTTGCAGATGAACGACATAGCTCCCCCCGCGGGTGCGCGGATTGCGCTGGATTGCCGCTATCTCGGCCCCCGGCCCAGCGGCATTGGCGAAGTCGTGGCGGCGCTTGTCAGGCACCTGCCCGCGCTGGCACCGGATTGCGAGTTCACCTTCTTGCGCAATGCCTTGCGCGCCGAGCCGCTGAGTGATGCGGCGAATGTGCGCGAGTGGGCGGTGCGCAGCCCGGCGAACGGGCCGGTGACGCTGCTGCATCTGCCGCTGGCGGCGGACCTGACGGGCATCGATCTGTTCCACGCCCCCGCCAATATCCTGCCCGGCGGGCTGACAATGCCTGCAATCACAACGGTGCACGACGTGATGTGGCTGACGCATCCGCAATGGTGCAATCCTTCGGCCTGGGGTCAGATCGAGCGGCGCTTCTATGGCCACGGCATTGCCCGTGCGCTCGCCCGTTCGGCGCTGGTGGCCACGGTGAGCGAGGCGAGTCGCGCCGAAATCTGCCGCATTGCCCCTGAAGCGGCCGGGCGCGTGGTCGTCACCCGATCGGGCGTGGCAGAGGATTTCCGCCCGGTGCCGCGTGACGAGGCGGCACTGGCCCGGATCGGTGTGCCGGCGGGGCGGCGCTATGTGCTCGTCGTCGGGCAGGGCGCGCCTTACAAGAACCACGAGGGTGCGCTCAGGGCCTTTGCGCTGGCGTTCGGGGCGGAAGGCGGCATCGATCTGGTGCTGGTGCGGCGGCGTGGGGATACCGGCCCCGCGCTCGAACGGCTGGCGGGGCAGCTGGGGGTTGGGGGGCGGGTGCATTTCCTCCCCGTGGTCGATCGGCCGGCGCTGGTGCAGCTCTACAGCGGGGCGGCGATGCTGCTGCATCCCTCCTTCATCGAGGGCTTCGGCAATCCTCTGGCCGAGGCGATGGCCTGCGGCTGCCCGGTGGTGACGAGCGATTGTTCGGCCATGCCCGAGGTCACCGGCGGGGCGGCATTGCTGGCCGATCCGCATGATGCAGGCGCGCTGGCGGCGGCGTTGAAGCAGGTGGCGGATGACCCCGCGCTCGCCGCCGATCTGCGCGCGCGCGGGCTGAGGCGGGCGGGGGAACTCGACTGGCGCGCCTTTGCCGCCGCCAATCTCGCGCTCTACGGCCGCGTATTGGCGTGAGCGAGCGCCGCGCCGAACACCCGCCGCACCCGCCCGAGCGAGCCGACCAGCACAGCGCCCAGCACCAGCACCTCGAACAGGAAATACCACTGCGGCCGCCCGGCCAGCATCGCCGCGCCGATTGCGAGGGTGCGGTAATTCGAGCTGAGCGGGCTGATCGGCCCGAGCCATTCGCCCGCCCGCCCGCGCATCGCCTCGCGCAGCGGCTCGCGGCGCAGCGGATCGCGCACCGCGTCAATCAGCGCCGCGCCATGCGGGACAATCCAGCCGGTGAGCCAGAGGTAATAGGCAACGAAGGGATGCCGCTTGCCGGTCTGCTCGCCCGCGCTGCTCGCCATCCACGGCGTGCCGTAGACGGCCAGCTGGTACTGCCGCCGCGCGCCTTCGTAATGGGCCTGCTGCGCCACCCGGCTCGCGCCCGCTGCCCACATCAGCGCCCAGCCCCAGTCGCCGATCTGGCCTGCCGCGATGAAGCCCATCGTCACATAGAGCACAATGTGCCCGAGATAGTCGCAGATCCCGTCCACCAGCTCGCCATGCGGGGAACTGCGCCCCGTCAGCCGCGCGAGATCGCCGTCGGCGCCGTCGAGCACGTGCCAGCCCATGTGCAGCGCCAGCCCCAGCATCACGCTCCACGGCCATGCCAGCTGGCTATAGGCCGCCGCCGCCAGCATAATCGCCACCGCGCCTGCGGCCGAGACCATGTCGGGCGTGACCGGCGTGGGCACCAGCGCACGGGCGAGGCGGGCCGAGAGCGGGTGATAGAGGCGCGCGTTCAGCCAGTCCTCCAGCTCCGCCGGGCGGGACGGATGCGCGGGCTTGGCAGGCGAGGAAGCGGGCTCGGTCACGCATCACCGGATGAGGGCGAGGGCGGAGTTGCCCTCGCTTGGCTTGCCCCTGCATATAGGCGAGAGATTTGCGCTGCAATTCCGCGCCGCTACGAGGACGCATGACAACCCCTGCCGCCTTCCGCTTCGCTTCGGCGACCAATGCCGACCGGCTGGTGGCCGGGGTGCCCGCGGCGGCGCGGCTGGCGCGGGTGTTGCGCGGGGCCCAAGGCGATGCGCCGCTGGTGTTGGTGCTGCCCGAAGGACAGGCGCTCGCCCCGCGCACTCTGGCCGAGATCGGGCGGCTTGCTCCCGGAATCGCGGTCGAGATCCGCGCCAGCGCCAACGGGATAGTGATTCCCGGCGAGGCCATGCCCGATGCCGAGGCCCTCGCCGCGATTCTTGCGCAGGCCGCACCGGTTCCGCCCGCGCCTGCCGATCCCCGCGCCGCGCTAGACCGGGCGGGGCGGGCGATTTTGCGCCGCACCTCGAAGCCGGGTGACGGGATCGTATCGCGGCGGCTCAACCGGCCCTTGTCGCAGGCGGTTTCGGCGCAGCTGCTACGGCTCGGCTGGGTGCGTCCGGGCCATGCCACGGTGCTGACCGCGCTGGCGGCGCTGGCGATGCTCGGCTGCCTCCTCGCCTTTCCCTCGCCCGCCGGGCTGGCGGCGGGAGCGGTGCTGTTCCAGATTGCCTCGGTGATCGACGGGGTCGATGGCGAGATCGCCCGCGCCACCTTCCGCAGCTCGCGCTCGGGCGCATCGCTCGACAGTCTGGTCGACGCGCTCACCAATCTCGCCTTCCTCGGCGGCGCAGGGGCGAGCTTCGCGCTGCAGGGGGAGAGCGCCGCCGCAACCATTGCCGCAGGGGCGTGCGGGGTGCAGGCCATCGGCCTCGCGATCCTCGGCAGCGGGGCGTGGCGGCGTGAAGGCGTGCTGCATTTCGAAGGGGCGAAGCGGGCGCGGCTGGCGCAGCAGCAACAGCGGCGCACTCTGCTCGACGATATTGTCGGGCGGGATTTCTACTGCTTCGCCTTCATGCTCGCAGCCCTTGGCGGAGTGCTGCACATCGCGCTCGGGGTGTTCCTTGCGGCGAGCCTGATATGGCTCGCCGTCGTGATCCGAACCGCGCTATCGCATTAGGACAGCGCGATATCGGGCGCGTCTTCCTGCTTCATGCCGATCACGTGATACCCGGCATCGACATGATGCGTCTCGCCCGTCACGCCTGAAGCCAGATCGGACAGCAGATAAAGCCCCGATCCGCCGACATCTTCGATCGTGACGTTGCGGCGCAGCGGTGCGTTCAGCTCGTTCCACTTGAGGATGTAGCGGAAATCGCCGATCCCGCTGGCCGCCAGCGTCTTGATCGGCCCCGCGCTGATCGCGTTGACGCGGATGTTGCGCGGGCCGAGATCGTTGGCGAGATACTTCACGCTCGTCTCCAGCGCCGCCTTGGCCACGCCCATCACGTTGTAATGCGGCACCACCTTCTCGGCCCCGTAATAGCTGAGGGTGAGGATGCTGCCCCCGCTTTCGGGCATCATCGCCGCCGCGCGCTGGGTGACAGCGACCAGCGAATAGACCGAGATGTTCATGGTCAGCAGGAAGTTGTCGAGGCTGGTGTCGACAAAGTGGCCGCGCAGCTCGTTCTTGTCCGAAAAGCCGATCGCGTGGACAACGAAATCAATCGTCTCCCAGCGGCTCTTGAGCGTCGCGAAGGCGGCATCGAGCGAGGCCATGTCCGACACATCGCATTCGAAGGTGAAGTCGCTTCCCAGCTCTGCGGCGAGCGGGATCACCCGCTTGGCCAGCGCCTCGCCCTGATAGGAGAAGGCCAGCTCCGCCCCTGCCTCGGCAAGCTTCTTCGCAATGCCCCAGGCCAGCGACTTGTCGTTGGCGAGCCCCATGATGAGGCCGCGCTTGCTGGCCATTAATCCTGGCATCAAACCGTTCATTCAAGCAATCTCCTCGCTTGCCCCGCCGGGGGCCGCGCTGCGCCCTTCAAGCGCCAGCGCCGCATTCAATTCCGCGCCGATAACGAGCCCGAGCCCGACGAGCCAGAAAAACAGCAGAGTCACCATGCTCCCGGCAAGGGAGCCGTAGGTGAGGTCATAGGTGAAGAACGCGCGCAGCACCACCGGCAGGGCAATCGCGACCGCAATCCACCACAGCGCGGTGAACAGCGCGCCGGGCCAGCGCGGGGCGCCGCTCTTGCGGTGTTCAACCGGAGTGAGCGTCGCAAACAGCACATAGAGCGACAGCGCGAGGCCCAGCGCGGGCACGATCCGCGCGCCGTTCAGCGCCGCGATGAATACGGCCAGCTGCGGGAAGGCGGCAAGGATCACTTCCTGCGCCGCGCCGATCACCACCTGCGCGAACAGCGACAGCATCAGCACCACCACCGCTGCCAGAATCAAGCCGGCGGAAAACAGCCGCGTCATCCAGAACGCCTGCACCGGCGGCGAGCGATAGGCGCGGCGCAGAATATCGCGGATCGTCTCGATCAGGCTGGAGACGGTCCACAGCCCGACCCCGGCGCCCAGCCACAACAGCCAGCCCGAACGGGCATAGATCACGTCCTCGGCCACCGGTCCGATCACGCTGGCGACCGATTCCGGCAGGGCGCGGGTGACGGTGCCGATCATCGCTTCGGCATTCTGGCGCCCGCCGATCAGATCGAACAACGCCGCGCCGAGGATGAAGAACGGGAAGATCGCCAGCATCGACAGATAGGCGAGGTTGCCGGCGTGGATGAAGCCGTCGTTGAAGGTGCCCACCGTCACCCGGCGGATCACCGCCAGAGCCCTTGGGGAGGAGGCGGATGTGTTCACCGGGCCTGCGGTCCTGCCCCTAGAGGCCGAACTTGTCCCGCGGGCGGGCGGTATCGACCCAGCCTTCCAGTCGCTCTTCCAAGGCGGCGAGATCATCGGGCAGCTGGATTTCGAGCGTTACCAGCTGGTCCCCGCGTTCGGGCTTGCCGTCCACCACCTTGCCGGCCTTCTTGGTCCAGCCCTTGCCTGCCAGCCGCAGCACCGTGCCGCCGCCGCTGCCGGGCTTGATCGTCAGCATCACCGGGCCGTCCACCGTCGGGCACTTGACCTTGGCCCCGCGCACCGCCTCGTCGAGGGTGATCGGCAGGTCCATGCGGATATTATCGCCCTCGCGCCGGAAGAACGGGTGGGTGCCGACATCGACCAGCACGATCCCGTCGCCAAACCCGCCCGCGCCGGGGTGGCCCTTGTCCTTGAGGCGCATCATCGTGCCGTCCTCGACGCCAGCGGGCAGCTTCAGATTGATCGCCTTGCCATCGGCCAGCGTGATGCGCTGGTCGCGCCCGGCGGCGGCTTCGACGAAGGGCACGGCGAGGCGATACTGGATATCCGCCCCGCGCTTGGGCGGCGGCGGGGGCTGCTTGCCGAAGGGGCGGCGCGGAGGCGGCTGCTGCGCCTTGGCGCGCCCGCCGAACAGGCCTTCGAACAGATCGCCGAGATCGACCTCGTCACCGCCGAAGCCGCCGAAATCGCTCTCGCGAAAGCCGCCTGCGCCCCCACCTGCTCCGGGGCCTGCCCCATAGGTGCCGCCGGGCCGGAACCCGCCGCGCCCGCCCATGCCTGCAAAGGGATTGGCGGGATTGCCCTCGGCATCGATTTCGCCGCGATCGAACTGGGCGCGCTTGGCCTTGTCGCTCAGCAGATCATAGGCGCGCGTCGCCTCGGAGAATTTCTCGGCCGCGTTGGGATTGTCCTTGTTGCGATCGGGGTGCAGCTCCTTGGCGAGCTTGCGATACGCGCTCTTGATGTCCGCCTCGGACGCGGTGCGGGAAACGCCAAGAGTGCTGTAGGGATCGCGCATGGTGAGTTAGCTAGGTGAGGCAGTCGCCGTGTGCAAGCGTGCGCTGGATGCAAGTTGCACAGCCGCGCTGTTTCAGGACAGGAAACTGTGCTGGCAGGTGCGGTGCCGGATGCTCCGACCAGCGGCGTTCGGGGTTCGACGAAACCGCGGCCCTGCGGCTTCCCCCGGGCCGCTTGCTTTCCTACATCGGCAGGCGGTGGCATGGCGATTGTGCCGCCTGCGACGCTTGCCTAGAGGCACAGGCAGACACCGTTGATCCCGAGCGACGTTTTCGGTTTCAGGACAGTGTCTCATGTGTCTCCTGATTCAGCTTGAAAGACCGCATCATGAACGAACGCGCTGCCACCCCCCTCGACGATGCCCAGCTGGCCGACAGCGTGATCCCGGCGGGCGCGGAGCCGTTTGCGCTGTTCGACGCGTGGTTCGCCGACGCGCAGGGGGCCGAGCTTAACGATCCCAACGCGATGGCGCTGGCCACCGCCACGGCGGATGCTGCGCCGGCGGTGCGGATGGTGCTGTTGAAGGGGCATGGCCACGCGGAGATCGCGGGCGGGGGCTTCACCTTCTTCACCAATGCCGAAAGCCGCAAGGGCCAGCACATCCGCGCCAACATGCAGGCCGCGCTGCTGTTCCACTGGAAGAGCCTGCGCCGCCAGATCCGCATCGAAGGCCCGCTGATCGAGGTCAGCCCCGAACGCGCCGACGCCTACTTCCACTCGCGCCCCTACAAGAGCCAGGTCGGCAGCGCGGCGAGCGACCAGTCGCGCCCGCTGCCTGACCGGCACGTCTATCTCGATCGGGTGCAGGCGCTGTGGGCCGCGCACGAGGAGGAGGGCAAGGTGCCGCGCCCGGCGCACTGGACCGGCTTCACGCTCAGCCCGCGCCGGATCGAGTTCTGGATTGACCGCGACAACCGCCTGCATGACCGCCGCGACTTCACCCGCTCCGGCCCCGAAGCGCCGTGGTCCGATACGCTTCTCTACCCGTGAGGATGACCATGCGGATACCCTACTGGCACGTTGACGCCTTCAGCGCGCGCCCCTTCGGCGGCAATCAGGCGGCGGTGATGGTGCTCGACGAATGGCTGCCCGACGAGGTGCTGGTCGCCATCGCGGCCGAGAACCTGTTCGCCGAAACCGCCTTCGTGGTGCGCGATGCGACCGGTGCGGCGGATTGGGAGCTGCGCTGGTGCACGCCGACTTACGAGATCGCGCTGTGCGGCCATGCGACTCTGGCGAGCGGCCATGTCCTGCTGACGCGTGACGGGGGAAAGCGGGTGAGGTTCCGCACGCGGCAGTCCGGTGTCCTTGAAGTGGTGAAGGCCGGAGAGGGTTACGAGTTGGCTCTGCCCGCGATTGCCACCGCGCCTGACACCGCCGCGAATCAGGCCGAAGCGATCCGCCTGCTCGGGGCTGAGCCGCTGGAGGTGGTCCGATCGGAGCTGGGCTACAACGTCTACCTCTACCAGAACGAGGCCGCGATCCGGGCGCTCGCCCCCGACATCCGCGGGCTGGAGAAGCTCGGGAAAGACCAGTTCATCGTGACCGCACCGGGCGAGGCGACAGACATCGTCAGCCGCGTGTTCGTGCCCGGCGGCGGGGTGGACGAGGATTCGGTCACCGGCTCGGCCCACGCGGTGCTCACGCCCTATTGGGCCAAGCGGCTGGGGCGCGCGAGCTTCACCGCGCATCAGGCGTCCACTCGCGGCGGCGACCTGACCTTGCGGCTGGACGGCGAGCGGGCATGGCTAGGCGGACCATGCGTCACGGTGGTGGAGGGCGGCTTCACCCTCTGATCGGTCGCGCAGCGACCGCAAGGGCGACTGCCCGCCCGCAGCGGGCGCAGCTTGCTGCGCGTCTAGCGAGGACCGCGCGCCGGATGGCGTGTGGAAGACTAGGACTCCGGGTAAAGACCTAGCACATCGGCGGCCTGTTGCAGCATGACCGGTCGCTCGGCGCTGTCGGAATGGCCGAGCCGCACCAGCGTGATGCGCTGGCTTGGCGATACGAGGACGTACTGCCCCATGTGTCCGATCAGGCTGAACAGGCTATGCGGCGCGCGGTCGGGGAACAGCGAGTGTTCGGCAGGGTCGGCACCGGGGATCGGGCGGTTGAGCCAGGTCTGGAAGCCGTAGTGCGGGCTGGCGGGCGAGGGTGTCACCATCGCTTCGACCCAGCGTTGCGGCACCAGTTGCTCGCCGCCCGGCGCGCGGCCCTTGCGGCGCAGCATCTCGCCCAGCTTGGCCCAGTCGCGCGCGGTGGCGTGCATCAGGCTGCCGCCGATCAGCGTGCCGCTCGCGTCGAACTCGGGCATCATGCTGGTCATCCCGAGGGGGCCGAACAGCCGGGTCTGCAAGTAGTCCGCCACCGCCTTGCGCCGCGCATCGGGCTTGTCGCTGGCGGTCAGCGCGCGGGCGGCAATGTCGGCGAGGATGACGGTGGTGTTGGAGGAATACTCGAACTGCTTGCCCGGCGCGGCCTCCAGCGGTTGCTCCTCGGCCCAGCGCGCCATGTTGTCGCGCCCGTCGAGGAACAGCATCCGCACCTCGGAGGATTCGTAGGGCGGATCGCCGGCCTCGGTATGGCGCAACCCGCTCCGCATCTGGAGCAGGTGGCGCAGGGTGATCCCGGCGCGCGGATCGCCGGGGCGCTGCCACAGGGGGACAGGGGCAGGCTCGTCCAGCGCGAGCTTGCCGTCGGCGACCAGCATCCCGATCAGCACGGCGGTGACTGTCTTGGCCATCGACCAGCTGATGAAGCGGGTGTCCTTGTCGTAGCCCGGGGCATAGCGTTCGGCGGCGATCTGGCCGTTCGCCATCAGCACCACCGCGCGGGTCTCGCCCACGCCCGGCGCAGTGAAAAGGTCGTCGAGCGCGCGGGCGAGCTGGTCCTTCGGCGCCCCCGCATCAGCGGTGACAGCGGCAAGCGCCTCTGGCGGCAAGGGCGCTTCGGCAGGGGCAGCGGCTCCGCAGGCGGTAAGCGCAAGCAGGGCTGGCGCGAGCAGGGTCGCGCGATTAAGGACGGCGTCTGGCAGGGTCATCGCGCCCTCAATTCCCGATGGATGAAGGCTTGGCAATGGCGAAATCGCCCGCACCCGCAACCTCTCGCCGCCCGCGCTACGGGCTGTGGCTGCTCGCGATCATCGCGCTGGGGCTGGGCGGCACGGCGTGGGCCTTCCGCGAGCCGATCAACGGCTATGGCAGCATCGCCTCGGCCTATTCGGCGCGGGTGGCGTGTTCGTGCCGCTTTGTTGCGGGCCGCACGCTGGACGACTGCGCCAAGGACAAGCTGGCGGGCATGGAAGCCGTCACTCTGCGCGACGACCCCGAAGCCAAAAGCGTCACCGCCCGCTTCCCGCTGGTGGCCGAAGCGACTGCGACTTACCGCGAGGGCTATGGCTGCGTGCTGGAGACGTGGGAGAGCTGATCCCCGCGCCTTCGTCCTTGCTGCAATGTTTCACGTGAAACATTGTGCTTAACGCGGGCTTGAGGGACGGGCAGGCAGGCAGCCGGGCCCCGACGACTGCGCTATGCCTCGACCTTCTCGGTCGAATCGATCCACCCGCCGCCGATCACCCGCTCACCGGCATAGATCACCGCGGCCTGCCCGGGGGCGACGCCATATTCGGGGGTGGCGAAGCGGATCGTGACCGCCGCGCCATCGCCCAAAGTCCCTTCGAGCGTCACCGGCACGGGCTTGGCAAGGCTGCGCACTTTCGCCGTCAACGGCTCGGCAGGCAAAGGCCCGATGCGGTTCGTCTCGATCAGGCGCGCGGCGTTGACGGCCAGCATCCGCTTGGGGCCGACCCGCACTTCGCGGGCTTCCGCATCGAGGCCGATGACATAGAGCGGTTCCGGCTGGCCGCCGATTTCGAGGCCTTTGCGCTGGCCCACGGTGAAATGGACAATGCCTTTGTGCGTCCCCAGCACCGCGCCGCTGGCGGCGTGGACGATGTTGCCGGGCGCTGCACCTTCGGGGCGCACCTTGGTGACGATTTTGGCATAGTCGCCATCGGGCACGAAGCAGATGTCCTGCGAATCGGGCTTGGCCGCGTTCCTGAGGCCCGCCGCCTCGGCCAGCTCGCGCACCTGCGGCTTGGGCATGCCGCCCAGCGGAAAGCGCAGGTAATCGAGCTGCGCTTCGGTGGTGCCATAAAGGAAGTAGGACTGATCGCGCGCCGGATCGAAGGCGCGGTGCAACTGCGGGCCGTCGGCGCTCATCACCCGGCGCACATAGTGCCCGGTCGCAAGGCAATCCGCCCCCAGCTCGCGCGCCATGCGGAACAGATCGGTGAACTTGGGCCCCATGTTGCAGCGGATGCAGGGCACCGGGGTGCGGCCTGCGAGATATTCGTCGGCGAACTGCTCGACCACCTCTTCGCGGAAGGCGCTTTCATGGTCGAACACGTAATGCGCGATGCCGAGCCGGTCGGCCACGGCGCGCGCATCGCGGATGTCGTCGCCCGCGCAGCACGCGCCCTTGCGCCCCGTCGCCGCTCCGTAATCATAAAGCTGGAGCGTGATGCCGATCACCTCCGCCCCGCTGGCATGGGCGAGCGCGGCGACCACCGAGGAATCGACTCCGCCGCTCATGGCGACGACAATACGGCAGTCGGCTGCCGGGCGGGGCAGATCGAACAGGGCGGCGGCATCGGGCCCGGCAAGCGGGCCGGCCTTCAGGAGCGTCGGCGTATCCATGGGAACGGCGCGCGATATAGCGGCGCAGGCCCGGTTTCGCCAGCCCCGCGGTGTTTATCAAGGTTCACGCGCCGACCGGACTATTCCTAAGCTGGGGTAAATGGCGGTTTTACCCGATCTTGACGCACTCGCCTTAAAAGCTGTCGTCATGTTCGAGAAAGCCAATTCCGTTTCCGCTTCCCTCAGGGCGCCGCTGGTGCGGCGGGCCGAGGATGGCCCGCGTTTGCGCCTTGGCGGTGCGGTGGAGCGATTCGAATCGCGTCCCGCACGGCGGGCAGGCGATGCTCTGCGCGCTGTGGAGTGGAGCGAGATCACCGCCCGGCTCAACGCCGCGCGCGATCTGCGGCTGCTGCTGCGGAGCGAATCGCAAGGCCGGATCGAAGCGGTGGCCGCCAGCTTCGGCGATGCGGCTGCGAGTTACTTTGCAATGATCGAAGACAGCGAACCTGACATTAACCTTGATGGTTTAGACGGTTCTAAAGGCTTTGATGGCAATGACAGCGCACGCGTGGCCATCCGGCACGACGCGGCATCGGGGGGGCGATGCCGGGCGTGTTATGGATGCGCCCGGAGGCGATGCGAGAGACAGGCAATGATTGAGAACCAGGACATCCGCCCCGCACAGGTTATCGGCCCCCTCGGCGAGCCGCTGACGCTTGCCGATCTGCCCTCGCCCGATACCAAGCGCTGGGTCGTGCGGCGCAAGGCCGAAGTGGTGGCTGCCGTCAACGGCGGCCTGCTGACGCTCGATGAGGCGCTGGCGCGCTACGGCCTGACGCTGGAAGAATTCGCCTCGTGGCAGCGCGCGGTTGACCGTTCGGGCATGCATGGCCTGCGCGTCACCAAGATCCAGCACTACCGCGATCTCTACCAGCGCCAGCTGAAATACTGATCCCTGCGGCGGCGCTGGCCTTTCGGCTGGCCCGCCGATTGGCGTTCTCCGGCAAAACCCGTTACGCTTGCGTCCGAAGCGCGCGCCGCCCACGGCCGCGTCCGGGTGGAGGGTTGCCATGCTGGGATGGATTATCGCACTGATTGTCGGCGGGATCGCGGGCTGGCTGGCCAGCGTGCTGATGAAACGCGACGCCTCGATGGGGGTGTTTCTCAACATTGTGGTCGGCTGTGTCGGCTCGGTTATCGGCAACGCGCTTGCCGGGCCGCTGCTCAGTGTCAGCGGCAGCGTGCAGGAATTCTCGCTCGCTGGCCTGCTGGTCGCGGTGCTGGGCGCGAGTGTGCTGCTCGGGATCGTCAACCTGATCCGCCGCGGACGCCTGCGCTAATCGCAGTTCCCGAAACATCCATCGCCCGTCCGGGAACCCTTGCGGGTGCCCTTCGTCTGGCCTCAAAGTCACCCGTCGAAGCGAGGATTGCCCGCGAAGGGCGGTCGGCCTATCAGGCGTTGCGCTCGGTGACTTATCGGGATAATACACTTTGAAGGCGGACGCTCCGCACCAGCGGACGGCTCCGGCAAGGGAACAGGAATGAATTACGAGACCACCATCCGGGCCGAAGCCGCAGACGGGGTGACCACCGATTTTGCCGGTGCGCGCACGCTTGCCGGGCCGGTTCTGCCGCGCTGGCTGATTGTCGGCGGGCTCGGTCTGTTCGGCCTGCTGCTGGCGATCGGAGCCTATTTCGCGCTGGCCGGTGGTGAGCCGGTGCCCGCGGGCGACGACAATTCGCAGGCCCCCTCGGTCACGGTCATCACCCCGGGCAAGACCACGATTGCCGGCATCATCGAAGCCCCCGGCACGCTGGCGGCCCGCCGTCCGATGCCGGTCGGCGCGGTGGGCGAGGGCGGGCAGGTGCTGCGCGTCACCGTCGATGCAGGTGACTGGGTGCAGCAGGGCCAGGTGCTGGCGGTGATCGACCGTTCGGTGCAGGTCCAGCAGGCAGCGGCGCAATCGGCGCAGATCGAAGTCGCCCGCGCCGATGCCAATCTGGCGCAGGCCAATCTCGATCGCGCGCTGCAACTGGTGGCGCGCGGCTTCGTGTCCAAGGCCGATGTCGACCGCCTGACCGCGACCCGCGATGCAGCCGCGGCGCGGGTCAAGGTGGCCGAAGCGCAGCTGCGCGAACTGCGCGCGCGCAATGATCGCCTCAACGTGCTGGCTCCGGCCTCGGGCTATGTGCTCCAGCGCAATGTCGAGCCCGGCCAGACGGTTGGCCCCGGCACCGGCGCGCTGTTCACCATCGCCAGCGGCGGCGAGATGGAAATGCTCGCACAGGTGAGCGAGGATCAGTTGGCTGGCCTTTCGGTCGGTGTGACGGCGACGGTAATCCCGACCGGTTCGGACCGCGAATTCACCGGACAGGTGTGGCAGCTTTCGCCGGTGATCCAGCAGGCCACCCGGCAGGGCACGGCACGCATCGCGCTGAACTTTGCGCCCGAACTGCGCCCCGGCGGCTTTGCCACCGCGCGCCTTTCCAGCGGCAGCTTTACCGCAACCGTGCTGCCCGAAAGCGCCGTGCTGGCCGATGACGAGGGCAGCTTCGTCTATGTCGTGGGCAAGGATAACAAGGCGGTCCGCCGCGGTATCAAGACCGGGGTGGTGACCAAGCAGGGCATCGCCATCACCGAGGGGCTTTCGGGCACCGAGCAGGTGGTGCTGCGCGCTGGCGGCTTCCTTAACCCGGGCGAGACGATCAACCCCCAACCGCTGAAGAAGTAAGCGCGCCATCCGGACGCGCGCCGGGCGCGTAACTGGCAGGACGATAGGCAACAGGCAGGAATTTTATGGCTCTCCGCGACATCTCGGCCTGGTCGATCCGCAATCCGGTGATTCCGCTGGTGTTCTTCACCGGCCTGCTGTTTGCCGGCATCGTCAGCTTCCTGCGGATGGACGTGACCGACCAGCCGGATGTCGAATTCCCGGCGGTGCGCGTCTCGATTGCCCAGCCCGGCGCCTCGCCGACCGAGATCGAGAACCAGATCACCCAGCGCGTTGAAAGCGCGCTGCGGGCGATCAACGGGGTCAATTCGATCCAGTCGACCGCGCGCGAGGGCAGCTCGCAGACCTTTGTCGAATTCGAGATCGGCACCAACCTGATCGAGGCGGTCAACGAAGTCGAAACCGCGATTGCCGGTGTGCGCGGCAGCTTGCCTGACGGCATCCTCGAACCGCAGATCGGCAAGGTCAACGTGGTGGGCGAGCCGATCGGCTATGTCGCGGTCGAAGCCAACGACATGACGATCGAGCAGCTCAGCTGGTTCATCGACGACACCGTCGCCAAGCGCCTGCTGAAGATCGAAGGCATGGCCGAGGTCAACCGCTTCGGCGGGGTCGACCGCGAGATCGAGGTGATCCTCGATCCGGCGCGGATGCAGTCCTTCGGGGTCACCGCCTCGCAGATCAACGGCGTGCTGCGGCAGGTCAATATCGACGCGGCGGGCGGCCTTGCCGAGATCGGCGGCACCCGCCAGTCGCTGCGCGTGCTCGGCAATTCCGACGATGCCTACGCGCTGTCCCAGACCCAGATCCAGCTCGGCGGCGGGCGCACTGTGCGGCTCGCCGACGTCGCCCAGGTGCGCGACGGTTATTCCGAGCGCACCTCGATCAGCGAAGTGAACGGCAAGGAAGTCGTCAACTTCGCCATGAGCCGCGCGCGCGGGGCGTCCGATCTCACTGTCTATGACGCCGCGTTGGTGGAAATGGACGAGATCGAGAAGGAGAACCCCGGGGTCAAGTTCATCAAGCTCTCGACCAACACCACCTACACCCGCGAACAGTACCTAAGCTCGGTCTGGGCGCTGGTTGAAGGCGCGGTGCTGGCGGTGGTCGTGGTGTTCCTGTTCCTGCGCGACTGGCGCGCGACCTTCATCTCGGCGGTCGCGATCCCGCTGTCGGCGATCCCGACCTTCTGGTTCATGGACCTGCTCGGGTTCAACCTGAACTTCCTCTCGCTGCTGGCGCTGGCGCTGGTGGCGGGCGTGCTGGTTGACGATGCGATCGTGGAAATCGAGAACATCGTCAGACACATGCGCATGGGCAAGACCGCCTATCAGGCCTCGATCGACGCGGCGGATGAAATCGGCCTGCCGGTGGTGGCCACCAGCTTCTGCATCGTCGCGGTGTTCCTCCCCGTGGGCCTGATGCCGGGCGTGTCGGGCCAGTTCTTTCAGAACTTCGGGATCACTGTGGTGGTCGCGGTGCTGATGTCGCTGGCCGTGGCGCGCATGTTGACGCCGCTGATGGCGGCCTATTTCCTCAAGGCCAAGGGCCACGCCGAACATGGCGGCGGCCCGCTGATCGACGGTTACATGCGGGTGCTGGCGTGGACGCTGGATACCGGCAGGATGGCCGCGCGCCGCGCCGGGCTGGAAGGCCCGCGCAGCCGTGCGCTCTATGTCCCGAGCCTGCTGTTGACGGTGATCGCGCTGCTGGCGGCCACGGCGCTGACCCTGTTCGAAACCTTCAGCGGCTCCATCTCTGCCATGATTGCCGAGGGCATGGGCACCGCCCCGCTGTGGAAGGGCATCGCCGGGCTGGAAGTCCCCAAGGCTGTCGCCACTGCCGTGTCGAGCGACAGCAATGGCGCCATCTACAAGATCGTCTTCAAGATCTTCGACATCGTGCAGGTGCTGCTGGTGTCGGGCCTGTCGCTGCTGGCCGGCTGGCTGACCTTCAAGCTCATCGAGCTGCCCGCCGACGGCACCAGCCGCTTCGCGCAGGGCGTACGCTGGATGACGGCGCGCTTCTACGATCACCGCGTGTGGATGCTGTCGATCGGCTGGTTCTCGTTCCTCATCACCATCGTGCTGTTCGGCCAGACCCCGCCGCAATTCCAGCCGACCGTCGATGACGAAAACAGCCGTGTCGAGATCGAGACGGTGCCGGGCACGACGCTTGCCCAGACCAAGCTCATCGTCAACGGCGTGGCTGACCGGCTGCGGCAGGAGCCCGAGGTTGAACGCCTGCTGGAACGCATCCGGCTGGGCGAAACCTCGTCGATCTTCGTCAAGCTCAAGGCGGATCGTCAGCGCAGCTCGATCGAGTTCGAGCGCGAGCTGGCGCCGGTGCTGGCGCAGTTCCCCGACGCGCGCGTGCGCTTCCAGTCGCAGAGCGCGGGCTTCGGTTCGGGCCGCGACATGACGGTGATGCTGGCGGGCAGCGATCCGGTGTTGCTCGATCAGACCGCGACCCGGCTGGTCGAGGAGATGAAGGGCCTGAAGTCGCTGGTTGCCCCGCGCATCAGCGCCGATCTCAACCGGCCTGAAATCATCATCACCCCGCGCGACAAGATCGCCGCCGAACTCGGCGTGACCACCGCCGCCCTGTCCCAGACGATCCGTATCGCGACGCTGGGCGAAATCGAGCAGAACGCCGCGCGCTTCTCGTTGTCGGATCGCCAGATCCCGATTGTGGTGCGCCTGTCGGAAGAAGCCCGCAGCGATTTCCGCACCATCGAGAACCTGCCGGTGCCGACCACCAATGGCGGCTCTGTGCCGCTGAGCCGCGTTGCCGACATCACCTTCGGCTCCGGCCCGACCGCGATCCAGCGCTACAACCAGAACCGCCGCGTGCTGGTGGGGGCAGACCTTGCCGCGGGCGTGCTGAAGGGCGAGGCGCAGGCGCAGATCGATGCGCTGCCGGTGCTCCAGAACCTGCCGCTCGGCGTGATTCGCGACGTGGTGGGCGAGGAGGAATGGCAGGCCGAGCTGATCCAGAACCTCATCATCGCGATCATTTCCGGCGTGCTGCTGGTGTTCGCGGTGCTGGTGCTGCTCTACAAGCGCCTGATGAGCCCGCTGGTCAACATGACCTCGCTGGCGCTGGCGCCGCTGGGCGGGGTGCTGCTGATCTGGCTGTTCGGGCAGGCGCAGTCGATGCCGGTCTATATCGGTATCCTGCTGCTGCTCGGCATCGTGTCGAAGAACTCGATCCTGCTGATCGACTTCGCGATCGAGGAGATGGCCAAGGGCGTCGGCAAGCTCGATGCGATCATGGATGCGGGCCACAAGCGCGCCCAGCCGATCGTGATGACGACCGTGGCGATGACGGCGGGGATGGTGCCGGTGGCGCTGTCGCTGTCGGGCGACGGGGCATGGCGCCAGCCGATGGGCGTGGTGGTGATCGGCGGGCTGGTGCTCTCGACGCTGCTGACGCTGCTGATCGTGCCAGCCGGCTTCAGCCTTGCCGACGGCTTCGAAAAGCGGGTCGGGCCGTGGCTGCGCGAACGGATGCTGACCTACAAGCCCGGCGACGATACCCGTCCGCATGGCGAGCCGGAGCCCGAGCCCGATCTGCCGTTCCCCGGCGGGCCGATCCCCGCGCGGCGCCTGCGTCCGGGCAGCGAACCGGCCGAGTGAGCGACAAAAGCGTGACGCCGGCACCCCGGACGGGCTAGAACCTCCCCATGCCGACGCGTCACCCCGTGCCCCTTACCTTTCGCGGCCAACCGCTGACCGTGGATCGTGCCCGGCGGATGCGCTGGACGGCGACGGGGATGCTGGCAGCGATGGCGGTGATCTTCGTCACCACCCACGGGCTGGTTGGCGGGCATCCGGCCTGGGCCTATGTCAACGCCTTCGCGGAAGCGGCGATGGTGGGCGGCCTTGCAGACTGGTTCGCCGTCACCGCGCTGTTCCGCCACCCGCTCGGCCTGCCGATCCCGCACACCGCGATCATCCCTGAAAACAAGGACCGCATCGCCGACACAATGGCGCAGTTCCTGCGCGAGAACTTCCTCACCCCGGCGGTGGTCGCGCGGCGGATGTCGGGCCTCAATGTCGCCAAGGCGGCGGGCGAATTCCTCGCCGCCTCGCCCGAGCGCGGGGCGGATGGCAAGATCGACGAGCGTTCGCGGATTACCTCGGGTGCGGCGGAGCTGCTCGCCGAAGTGCTCGAAAGCCTCGATCCCGACCGGCTCGGCAATCAGGTGCGCGCCGGACTTGCCGGGCAGATTGCCAAGCTCGACATTGCGCCGCTCGCCGGCCGGATGATCGAAAGCGCGATGGCCGACAAGCGCCACCAGCCGCTGATCGACGGCTTCGTGCGCTGGGCGGGCCTGACCATCGAGGACAACGAGGACACGCTGCGCGACATCATCCACCAGCGCGTCGCGGGCGTGCTGCGCTGGACGGGCTTGGATAAGACGATCTCCTCCAGCGTGCTCGACGGACTGTATAAATTGCTGGCCGAAGTGCTGGTGAACCCCGATCACCCCCTGCGCGGCAAGATCGAGGAAGGCCTGGCCAAGCTCGGACAGGATTTGCAGCACGATCCCGAAACCCGCGCCAAGGTGGAGGAGATGAAGCGCGATCTGATCGCCAATCCTGCCGTCGCCGTGTGGTGGATGGGGGTGTGGGAACGTATCCGCCAGTCCCTGATCCGCCGCGCGCGCGATCCCGAAAGCGGGATGGGCGAGGAAATGCGTTCGATGCTGGCCGAGCTCGGCACCGCGCTGCAAGCGGACGAGCGCCTGCAACTCCAGATCAACCGCTTCGCCCGCCGCACGATGGTGGGCGTGGCAACCCGTTATGGCGACCAGATCGTGCGGTTGGTGTCAGAGACGGTGCGCCGCTGGGACGCGCAGACCATCACCGACCGCGTCGAAGGCGCCGTGGGCCGCGATCTCCAGTTCATCCGCATCAACGGCACGCTGGTCGGCGGACTGGTGGGGATGACGCTGCACTTCATCACGACGGTGCTGTGACGCCGCGGCTCAATTGCGAATGACGTAGGTGATGGTGGTGGCGTAGAACGAGCGCATCGGCTGGCCCGAGGCATCGCGCGCCGGTTCGAACACCGCGCGTTGCATTTCCTTGCAGGCCGGCGATTCGAGCCTCTGGGTGACAGTCGACTCCTCGATCAGACAATCGGACACGCTGCCATCGGCCTCTACCGTTGCCCGCAGGCGGAAAATCGCCTGTTCGCCTGATTGCCGTGCGGCCGACGGATAGGCCGCGACAATGCGCGCGGTCACCGCATTTTCGTTGCTCCACACCGGCGGCACATAATTGCGGTGCGCTACCGGATCGAGGCCCCATTGCGCCAGCAGATCATCGGTGCAGGTGTTAAGCGCGGCCATCGCCTCGCGCAGGTTGCCCGTCTCGAACGACAGCACCACCTTGCCCCGGCGCAGCACCACCCGGTCGATGGTGCCAGCCTCGTCGAGATCGAGCCCCACCGCCCGTAGCGGACCGACCGGCTGTGCGGTGCCGATGCCGATATTGCTGAAGATCAGCGCCGGGCCGAGTTCGGCGACCTCCCCCTTGCCGAAGCGATCAATGGTTTCGACCGGCTCGTCGCGTTCCAGCCCGAGGTCGACCTTGCCGGCGCTGCGGAAGTTGGCAATCTTGCTGCCCGCAAGGGTGAGCCCGAAGCTTGTGCCGGGTGCGGCCTGTTCGAACATGACGAGGTGCGGGTCTTCCTGCGATCCGAACACGCGGGTGAGGCGGCAGCGGTTCTCGCCGAAATCAATGTTCCACGACTGCACCGGACCGAGCCGGACCGCCCCTTCCTGCGCGGCGAGCGCATCGGGATAGACGGTTTCGGCAAAGGCTGGCTGCGGCGAGAGGGCAAGGTTGGCGGCCAGCAGGCAGATCATAGCAGAGCGGATGCGCATAAGAAAACCTCCGACAAGCGCGCAGCTTGCCGGAGGTTCTTTGCAATCTCAAGTCCTTGAGCGAAGGAGCGCCTTACAGCGCGCCGGTCAGCTCCGGCACCGCGGTGTAGAGATCGGCGACGAGGCCGATGTCCGCGACCTGGAAGATCGGGGCGTCTTCGTCCTTGTTGATGGCGATGATGACCTTCGAGTCCTTCATCCCTGCAAGGTGCTGGATCGCGCCCGAGATGCCGATGGCGAAGTAGACTTCCGGAGCGACGATCTTGCCGGTCTGGCCGACCTGATAGTCGTTGGGCACATAGCCCGCGTCCACCGCAGCGCGGCTCGCGCCGATGGCGGCACCGAGCTTGTCCGCAAGCGGGGTGATGACAGCTTCGAAGGTTTCCGCGTCCTTGAGCGCGCGGCCACCCGAGACGATGATCTTGGCGCTGGTCAGTTCCGGACGCTCGCTCTTGGCGATTTCCGAGCTGACGAAGGCCGAGGTGCCCGCGTCACCCGCGCTGCTGACGGCTTCGACGGCGGCCGAGCCACCCTCGGTCGCCGCCTTTTCGAAGGCGGTGCCGCGCACGGTGATGACCAGCTTGGCATCGGTCGATTCGACGGTGGCGATGGCGTTGCCGGCGTAGATCGGACGGGTGAAGGTCTTGGGGCCTTCGACCGAGAGGATCTCGCTGACCTGCATCACATCGAGGTGCGCGGCGACGCGCGGAGCGATGTTCTTGCCCGAGGTGGTGGCGGGCGCGAGGAACGCGTCGTGATCGGCCATCAGCGCGGCCGCGAGCGGCGCGACATTTTCAGCGAGGCCATTGGCGTAAGCTGCATCGTCCGCAACGTGGACCTTGGCCACGCCCGCGATCTTGGCGGCAGCTTCCGCCACTGCGCCGCAGCCGTGACCGGCGACCAGCAGGTGCACTTCGCCGAGCTTACCGGCAGCGGTGACCACCGCGAGCGTCGCGTCGTTTACCTTGGTGTTGTCATGTTCGACGAGAACCAGAGTCTTCATCTCGAATATTCCTTATCCTGAGGCGCGCACGCTTACGCGATGCCGAGCGCCTTGACCTTCTCGACCAGCGCGGCGACGTCGGCGACCTTTTCGCCCGCCTGACGCACCGGCGGCTCGGCGACCTTGAGGGTCTTGAGGCGCGGGGTCAGATCGACGCCGTAATCGGCAGCGGTCTTGGTCGCGAGTGGCTTCTGCTTGGCCTTCATGATGTTCGGCAGCGAGGCATAGCGCGGCTCGTTCAGACGCAGGTCGGTGGTGACGATCGCGGGCATGGCGAGCTTCACGGTCTGCAAGCCGCCATCGACTTCGCGCTTCACGACCACCGAGTCGCCTTCGACGGCAACGGTGTTGGCGAAGGTGCCCTGCGGACGGCCCATGAGCGCGGCGAGCATCTGGCCGGTCTGGTTCGAATCGTCCGAAATCGACTGCTTGCCGAGGATGACGAGGCCGGGGGCTTCTTCATCGGCAATCGCCTTGAGGATCTTGGCAACCGCCAGCGGTTCAACCTCTTCGTCGGTCTCGATCAGGATCGCGCGGTCGGCGCCCATCGCGAGCGCGGTGCGCAGGGTTTCCTGCGCCTTGGCCGGGCCGACGCTGACCGCCACGATTTCAGTCGCCGCGCCCTTTTCCTTGAGGCGAATGGCTTCCTCGACCGCGATTTCGTCGAACGGGTTCATGCTCATCTTGACGTTGGCAAGGTCAACGCCCGTGCCGTCGGCCTTGACCCGCGGCTTGACGTTGTAATCGATCACCCGCTTGACGGGGACGAGGATCTTCATGGGGCTTGTCCTTCCTCTCAAAGAATCACTTGGCCCGAAAGCATCACACTTCCGGCCTTGGCCGCCCGCCTAGCTAGCGTTTACGTAAACGTCAAGCGGATGGCGAGCGCCGAGGGGCCAAGCTTGTGGGCTCCCCCTCGCGTTGCGCCGGTTCGAGGTCAAGCCTTCAAATCGCCAGTGCTTTGCCGGGTGAGTCGCCCAAGATACGTCTGTCAGCTGGGGCGGATGCAGGGCTGGCGCTGGCGCTGACCCCCAAAGCAAAACCCCCGCCGGCGCGAACCGGCGGGGGTTTGTGATTCCGCTTGGAGGGAGGCTTACGCCGCCTTCTTCACTTCCGCGACGATCTTCTGCGCCGCATCGCCGAGGTTGTCGGCAGGCACGATCGCGAGGCCCGAGTTGGCGAGGATCGCCTTGCCTTCGGCCACGTTGGTGCCTTCCAGACGCACGACCAGCGGAACCTGCAGGTTCACGTCCTTGGCCGCCTGCACGATGCCGTTGGCGATCACGTCGCACTTCATGATCCCGCCGAAGATGTTGACGAGGATGCCCTCGACCGCCGGATCCTTGAGGATGATCTTGAACGCCGCGGTGACCTTCTCGGTGGTGGCACCGCCGCCCACGTCGAGGAAGTTCGCCGGGAAGGCGCCGTTCAGCTTGATGATGTCCATCGTCGCCATCGCGAGGCCCGCGCCGTTCACCATGCAGCCGATGTTGCCATCGAGCTTGATGTAGGCGAGATCATATTCGGATGCTTCGACTTCGGCCGGGTCTTCCTCGGTCTCGTCGCGCAGGGCTTCGATGTCGGGGTGGCGGTAGAGGGCGTTGCCGTCAAAGCTCATCTTGGCGTCGAGCACCAGCAGCTTGCCGTCTTCGCTTTCGACCAGCGGGTTGATTTCCAGCATCTCGCAATCGGTGGCGAGGAAGGCGTCATAGAGCTGCTTGGCGAGCTTCTGTGCCTGCTTGTTGAGATCGCCCTGAAGCTTCAGCGCGAAGGCCACGGCGCGGCCGTGGTGCGGCTGGAAGCCCTGCGCCGGATCGATGCTGAAGGTGGTGATCAGCTCGGGCGTGTCATGCGCCACGGTTTCGATGTCCATCCCGCCCTCGGTCGAGACGACGAAGGCGACGCGGCCCGTCGCGCGGTCAACCAGCAGCGAGAGGTAGTATTCCTTGGCGATATCGACGCCATCGGTGATGTAGAGGCGGTTCACCTGCTTGCCCGCATCGCCCGTCTGGATGGTGACCAGCGTGTTGCCGAGCATTTCCTTGGCGTGGGCTTCCACTTCCTCAAGGCTCTTGGCGAGTCGCACGCCGCCCTTGGCGTCAGCCGGCAGTTCCTTGAACTTGCCCTTGCCACGCCCCCCAGCGTGGATCTGCGCCTTCACGACATAGAGCGGCCCGGGCAGCTTCTTGGCGGCTTCGACCGCTTCTTCGACACTGAGGGCGGCATGGCCGGCCGGGACCGCGATCCCGTGCTTGGCGAGCAGTTCCTTGGCCTGATATTCGTGAACATTCATTGCGTATCGATCCCTTCAATGCATTCCTGGGGAGAGGTTCGTCCACGCGCGGCCTAAGCACGGATCGTCCCTCTTGAAAAGTGCTCTGTGCAGGCGCAACACGGCAGCCTCTCATGATTGACAGGTTCCGTCTTGAAGCAATCGTCCGCGAGGCGGGCCGCATCGCCCACTCGCGCTGGCCGGGGGCGGGGCACGAGCTGCACAGCTGGGACAAGACCCCGAACAACCCGGTGAGCGAGGCTGACCTTGAGGTCGACCGCTTCCTCAAGCGCGAGCTGCACGCGCTGCTGCCTTCGGCGGGCTGGCTGTCGGAGGAAACCGCCGACGACAAGGTGCGCACGGCGAGCGGCCTGATCTGGCTGGTCGATCCGATTGACGGCACCCGCGATTTCGTGCGCGGGCGCGATGGCTGGGCGGTGTCGGTGGCGCTGGTCAGCGCCAACAAGCCGCTGATCGGGATGCTCGCCGCGCCCGCGCGAGGCGAGGAATGGCTGGCGCTGGCGGGGCAGGGGGCGACACTCAATGGTGAGCCGATCCGCGCCAGCACCCGCACCACGTTTCCCGGCGCGCGGGTGCCGGTGCACACTCTGCCCAAGGAAGACACCGATCTGGTCGCGGTCGATCAGCCCAATTCGATTGCGCTGCGGATTGCCATGGTCGCCGCTGACCGCGCCGATCTGGTGGCGACGCTGCGCTGGGGCTACGAATGGGACATTGCCGCAGCGACTCTAATCGCGCGCGAGGCGGGGGCGGAGGTGACCGATGCCTTCGGCCAGCCGCTCGCCTACAACAAACACGATCCGCGCGATTTCGGCGTGCTGGTATGCTCTCCCGCAATCCACGCCGCCGCCGTCGAACGGCTGGCCGAGCGGGCCAAGGCGCTGCGCTGAGGCGATCACTTTCCACCCTTGCAGACGCAGAACCAGAACGGGCCGCCCGTTAGGGCGACCCGTAAGGCTAAATGGCCTCAAGTAGCGAAGCGGTAGGCCAAAAAGGCGCGCGCCGGAGGGCGCGCGACCCCTTACCGGGAACGCGCGGCGTTCACGTCATCCTGGCTGACCGGGATGATCTTGATTTCGACCCGGCGGTTGAGCGGTTCGTTCACGCCGTCTGCGGTCTTGACCCGAAGGTAGTCGTACTGCTCGCCGAAGCCCTGCGTCGCGATGCGCGCCCGGGCCACGCCGCGCGCGGCGAGGTAATCCGCCACCGCCTGCGCGCGCTGTTCGGACAGGCGCTGGTTGGTCGCCGGCGAGCCGGTGGTGTCGGTGAAACCGTAGACGTCGATCAGGCTGTTGGGATACTTGATCAGCGTTTCGGCGACATTGTTGAGCGTATCGAGGAAGCCCGGATTGATCGCCGCCGATCCGGTGGCGAAGGTCACGCCGTCGGGCAGGCGCACGAGGATCGCGTCCTGATTGCCGACTTCCTCGACATCGACGCCGCTGCCTGCGGTCTGCTCCTTCAGTTCCCGGATCTGGTCGTCATACTGTTTGCCAAGGACCGCGCCAGCCGAACCGCCGATGCCGGCGCCGATGATGCGCCCGGTATCGCCGCCAATCGCCCCGCCGAGGAGGTAGCCGAGCGTGCCGCCCAGACCGGTGCCGATCGCGGTGCGCGAGACCTTCTTCTCGCCCGTGTTCGGATCGGTAACGCAGGCCGTGGTGCCGAGCAGCGCCAGTGCCGCAGTGCCCGAAAGCAGGATTCGCGAAAAAGTCATGATGGATACCTCCCTCTGTTCCGGGCAGAACAATGCCATGCTGCCCGGTCGGCGACAAGAAATTCTGCCGCCTGTGCCGCCCTCCCTGACGCGCCCAAGATTGACCTCGCTTGAACGGGCAGCACGCCTGAAGCTGGCATTGCGCGGCATTTGTGCTAGCGGAGGAGCGTGACACCTTTTCCTTGGACTGACCTTGCGATCATCATCGCGCTGATCGTGCTCAACGGCGTGTTCGCCATGTCTGAACTCGCGATCGTCTCGGCCAAGACCAGCGCGCTGGAGGCGCGGGCGGAAGCGGGGTCGGTCGGCGCGCGCACCGCGATCACGCTGGCCGCGGATCCGGGCAAGTTTCTCTCGACCGTGCAGATCGGCATCACGCTGATCGGCATCATCGCCGGGGCCTATTCGGGCGCGAGCCTGGGCGGGCCGGTGGGCGAGCGGCTCGAATGGCTTGGCCTGCCTGCCGAATATGCCGACGAGACCGGCTTTGCGGTGGTGATCGCCATCACCACCTATTTCAGCCTGATCGTAGGCGAGCTGGTGCCCAAGCAGCTTGCCTTGCGCGCCGCAGTGCCGGTGTCGCTGGTGATGGCCCAGCCGATGGCGTGGATCGCCCGCGGCGCCGCGCCGCTGGTGTGGCTGCTCGACAAGAGCTCGGCCACGGTGATCGCGCTGTTCGGATTGCGTGAACGCGGGGAACATTCGGTCACGGCCGAGGAATTGCAGATGATCTTCGCCGAGGCGACCCGTTCGGGGGTGATCGAGGCCGACCAGCGCCAGATCCTCACCGGCGTGGTGCGTCTTGCCGAGCGTCCGGTGCGCGAGATGATGACGCCGCGCACCGAAGTCGACTGGATCGAGGCCGACGCCGACACCGCCGAAATCCGCCAGACCATCGAGGACAGCCCGCATTCCCTGATGCCGGTGGCCGAGGGTTCGCCCGACACGATCCTCGGCGTGGTGAAGGTGCGCGAGGTGCTGGCGGCGATGGTGGCGGGCGAGCCGGTCTCGATCCGCGCGATGATGCGCCGGGTCGAAGTGGTGCCCGATCAGCTCGACGCAATGGACGCGCTGCGCGTGCTGCAATCCTCCGAAGTGGCGATGGCGCTGGTGCACGACGAATATGGCCACTTCGAAGGGTTGGTGACGCCGGTCGATCTGCTGACCGCGATTGTCGGCACCTTCGCCAGCGATCAGGACGAAGGCGATTTGCCGCAGGTGGTGGAGCGCGAGGACGGCTCGCTGCTGGTGGCAGGCTCGCTCTCGGCCGATGCGCTGGCTGACCGGCTGGGGCTCGATTACGGCGAGAACCGCGAATTCGGCACGGCGGCGGGATACGTGTTGTCGGTCCTCAAGAAGCTCCCCGCCGAGGGCGAGCACTTCCACGATCAGGGCTGGCGCTTCGAGGTGGTCGACATGGACGGCCGCCGGATCGACAAGCTGCTGGTGAGCCGCGAGGCGGAAGATTGACTGGTTTCCGCATCGCCTCCGCGATGCGAAACCCTCGCGCCTTCGGCGCTGCGGGCGGCTGGTCACCCTTGCGGGCGCTATGCGACCGTTCCCAGCTCTAGACTGCCACCCCGGGCCAGACTGCCTTTATCAGGCGCTCGGAATGACTGTCGAAGCGGCCTGACCGTCGCCTTCCGGCGCGGCGATGATGTCGCGGGTGACGCGGCCCTTGGCGACCGTGTTGGTTTCGGTATCGCCCACCGTGCTGCGGATGCTCGGCGCGGCGCTGCCGGCGCGGTCGATCACGCTCGCTTCGATCCGGCTGCGCGGCGCGGGGCCGCCGAAGATCGCTTCAAGCGCCTGATCGGCCGCGGTGCCTTCGGTCGGACGCGGGGCACCCGGCGCGGGCGGAGTCAGCGTGAAATCGGGCGGCACCACCAGCGGGGCCTGCCGCTGCACCGCGAATTCGTCAGGACGGTCACGGTTGAACACGCCGCCGCTGCCGCCACAGGCCGCCAGCATCGCCGAAGCGCCGGCCAGCAGGATCATGGGTGCAAGTTTACGCATCTGAAGTCTCTCCACGGGACGCATCCCCGGTTGCGGTTTCGTCCTTGTCGCGCACGAACAGGCTGCGGGCAAGGATAATGACGACGCCGATGGTGATCGCGGCGTCGGCGATATTGAAGATCAGGAACGGGCGGAAGTTACCGATATGGAAGTCGGCATAGTCGATGACATAGCCCAGTTCATAGCGATCGCGGATGTTCCCCAGCGCCCCGCCGAGGATCAGCGCAAGGCCGATGATCTCGCCCAGCGCCTTCTCGCGCATCATCCACACCAGCACGACCAGCGCGATAACCGCCGTCATCGCCACCAGCATCCAGCGGGTTTCCATGTCGGTCGCCTGCAGCATCCCCAATGAGATGCCGCGGTTCTCGGTATAGGTGAGGTCGAAGAACGGCAGCAGATCAATATGCAGCACGCGGCGCAGATCGAGCGGGCCGATGACGTAGAGCTTCACCGCCTGATCGACGATCGCGATCAGCGCCGCCAGCGCGAGGCCGATCAGCCGGTTGCGGGTGAACAGGCCGCTCATGCAGCGGCGTCCAGCTGCGCCACGGCATCGTCGCAGCGCCCGCACAACGCGCCCTCTTCCGCCACATCGGGCAGGTGCCGCCAGCAGCGGCTGCACTTTTCGTGGGTGGTCTTGGTGACAGTCACCGCCTCGCCCTGCCCGCGCGTCACTGTCGCGGTGATGAACAATTCGGCGAGCTGTTCGTCCGACACGCCTTCGGGCACGGCGCTGGCGGGCACCACCACTTCGGCTTCGAGGCTGGAGCGGATGGTCTTTTCACGGCGCAGCGGCTCGATCGCTTCGTTGACGGAATCGCGCAGCGCCCGCAGCTGTTCCCACTTGGCCTTCTCGACCACCACGCCCGGCACGCTCGGCCATTCGAGCAGGTGGACGCTGCCGCGCTGGCCCGCGTCATCCTCCTCGCCGTCTTCGGGATAGCGGCTGAGCCACACTTCCTCCGCCGTGAACACCAGCACCGGCGCGGCGTAGCGCACCAGCGCGTGGAACAGCAGATCGAGCACCGTGCGATAGGCGTTGCGGGTGTTCGAGTGCGGCCCGTCGCAATAGAGCGCGTCCTTGCGGATATCGAAGAAGAAGGCCGACAGGTCCTCGTTGCAGAAATCCACCAGCAGGCGGGTGTAGAGGTTGAAGTCGTAAGCCAGCGCTGCGGCCTTCAGCTTGCCGTCCAGTTCGGACAGCAGCGCGAGGATATAGACCTCCAGCTCCGGCAGCTCGCCCGCATCGCTCATGTCGCCCACGAAGCCATCGAGCGCGCCGAGCAGGTAGCGGAAGGTGTTGCGCAGCTTGCGGTACTGGTCGCCGACACCCTTCAGGATTTCATCGCCGATGCGGTGATCCTCGGTGAAGTCGACCGAAAGCGCCCACAGCCGGATGATGTCCGCGCCGTAGGTTTCCATCACCTTGAGCGGATCGACCGTGTTGCCGAGGGACTTCGACATCTTCTTGCCCTTGGCGTCCATCGTGAAGCCGTGGGTGAGAACCTGATCGTAAGGCGCACGGCCGCGGGTGGCGCAGGATTGCAGCAGCGAGGACTGGAACCAGCCGCGATGCTGGTCCGAGCCTTCAAGGTAGAGGTTGGCGGGCCATTGCAGGTCCGGCCAGCGCCCGCTCTCGAGCACGAAGGCATGGGTGCAGCCGCTATCGAACCACACGTCGAGAATGTCGGTGACCATCTCGAAATCGGCGGGGTTGTGATCGGGGCCGAGGAACGCCGCCTTGTTGGCGCTGTTCCACGCGTCCATGCCGTCCGCGTTCACCGCCGCGACGATGCGGGCGTTGACCTCTGCGTCTTGCAGGTAGGAACCGTCGGGCCGAACAAACAGCGTGATCGGCACGCCCCACGCGCGCTGGCGGGAGAGCACCCAGTCGGGGCGGCCTTCCACCATCGCGCCGATGCGGTTGCGGCCCTTTTCGGGAATGAACTGGACGCGCTTGATTTCCTCGAGAGCGATTTCGCGCAAAGTGGGCGAACCGGCACTCGCTGCCTCGTCGATGGTGGCATCGCCGCCTTCGTTCTCCCAGCGCTGCTCGGCCCGCGTGATGGCCGGCAGGTGCTCCAGATGCTTGTCCATCGGCACGAACCACTGCGGGGTGCAGCGGAAGATCACCTTGGCCTTGGAGCGCCACGAATGCGGGTAGGAGTGCGCGTAGTCCGCGCTCGCCGCGAGCAGCGCGCCCGCTTCGCGCAGGTCCGCGCAGATCGGGCCGTCGGGCGCGTTGAACTTGGGGTTGATGACGCTCATGCGCCGCTCATCGGCAGCGCCGAGCCAGCCCCAGTCGTCGCGGTAGCGCCCGTCGTCCATCACCGCGAAGACGGGGTTGATCCCATTCGCTTTGCACAGGTCGAAGTCGTCCTCGCCATGATCGGGCGCCATGTGGACGAGGCCGGTACCGCTATCGGTGGTGACGAAGTCGCCGGGGAGCAGCGGGCGCGGGGTCGCGTAGAACCCGCCGAGGTGGTGCATCGGGTGGCGGACGAGCGTGCCGTCGAGGTCTGCGCCTTTGCCGCGCCAGAGGATCTCCTCAAACTGGTATGGAAGCCTCTCGTGTACTGATGAAATCAGCGGCCCGGCGATTAAGAGCTTGCGCGGTTCACGGTAAACCGAGCCAGCTTCTCCCATCGGCGCAATGACCTGCTCGACTGCCTTGACCAACACATACTCAACCTCCGGCCCATAGGCCAAAGCCTGGTTCACCGGGATCGTCCACGGCGTCGTCGTCCAGATGACCGCGTGGGCGCCGACCAGTTCGGGGATCGGGCTTTCGACAATCTCGAATGCCACGTCGATCTGGGTCGAGGTGATGTCCTCGTATTCGACCTCCGCCTCGGCCAGCGCGGTCTGTTCGACGGGCGACCACATCACCGGCTTCGAGCCGCGATAGAGGTTCCCCGCCTCGGCCAGCTTGAGCAGCTCGGCGACGATCACCGCCTCGCTCTCCTTCTGCATGGTGAGGTAGGGGTGGTCCCAATCGCCCATGATGCCGAGGCGCTTGAGCTGCCCGCGCTGCGTATCGACCCAATGCTGGGCATAGGCGCGGCACTCGTTGCGGAACGCCTTGACCGCCGCCTCGTCGCGCCCCGCGCCGGTGAGGACGGGCTTGGCCTTCTTCTCCTTGCGGTATTGCTCCTCGACCTTCCATTCGATGGGAAGTCCGTGGCAGTCCCAGCCCGGCACGTAAGGCGCATCGCGGCCCAAGAGGTTCTGGGTGCGGCAGACCATGTCCTTGAGGATGTGGTTCAGCGCATGGCCCACATGGATGTCGCCATTGGCATAGGGCGGGCCATCGTGGAGGATGAACTTCTCGCGGCCACGGCGGGCCTTGCGCAGCGCGTCATACAGCCCAATCGCTTCCCAGCGCGCGGCAATGCCCGGCTCCTTCTGGGGGAGGCCGGCCTTCATGGGGAAATCGGTCTTCGGCAGGAAGACGGTGTCCCGGTAATCGCGCTGCGAAGTCTCTTCGGTCATAGGCTCGCGCCGTTAGGGCAAATGGAGCCTGCGATAAAGGGTTTGCGCACGCCACGTCCCAATCTCGTCATGCTGAACTTGTTTGTGCTGGCGCACAGCTTCGCTTCCAGCATCCATTCTTCGGGTTCGAGCGACGGTACTTGGGGCGAAATGGATCCTGAAACGAGTTCAGGATGACGATGAAGGCGAAGAAAGAAGCCGCCGCGCTTCGGCGCAATCCTTGTCCATCTGCTCGATCAGCGCGTCGAGGGAATCGAACTTCGCCTCGCCGCGCAGGTAGTGGTGGAAGGCGACTTCGATTTCCTGCCCATAAAGGTCGCCGGAGAAGTCGAAGAAGAACGGCTCCAGCAGCTCCTTGGGCGGTTCGAACTGCGGGCGGATGCCGATATTGGCCGCGCCGTGGAGCAGTTGGCCGGTCGCCAGAATGCGGCCCGTCACGGCGTAGATGCCGTATTTGGGGCGCAGGTAGTTGTCGATTGCGACATTGGCAGTGGGGTAGCCGATGGTGCGCCCGCGCTTGTCGCCGTGTTCGACGATGCCGCGGATCGCGAAGGGCCGGGTGAGCAGGCGCGTGGCTTCCTCGGGGTCGCCGTCGCGCAACGCGGTGCGGATGCGGCTGGAGGAGACGACCTCTCCGCCCGCCTCGACCGCGTCAACCACCCGCGCATGAAGCCCCAACGACCTGCCGAAGTCACGCAACAGATCGACATTACCCTTGGCACCCTTGCCGAAGGTGAAATCGCCGCCCGTCACCACCCCGTGCGCGCCGAAACGGTCGACCAGAATCTGCGCGATGAAGTCCTCCGCCAGCGTGCCGGCCAGTTCCGCATCGAAGTGGAACACCAGCATCGCGGTCGCCCCGGCGGCGAGGTAGAGCTCCTGCCGTTGCTCCAAGGTCGTCAGCCGGAAGGGCGGCACATCGGGGCGGAAGAAGCGCACCGGATGGGGATCGAAGGTGGCGATGATCGAGGGGCGGCCCAGTCCTTGCGCCCAGCGGATCGCCTCGCCCGCGACGGCCTGATGCCCGCGGTGGAAGCCGTCGAAATTGCCGAGCGCGATGATCGCGCCGCGCAGCGCCTCGGGGACGGGGTTGCGGTGATCGAGCCAGCGCATCAGGCGGTTCCTGCGCGGCGGAGGGTGAGGAAGGAAAAGGCGGGCTGATCGCCGTTTGCCGCGTGATCCTCGCGCGCGGTCAGCACCCATTCGCGGCCCGGCTCGGCCATGAAAGTGTCGCCTGCGTAATCGGCGTGAATTTGCGTCAGCTCGATGCGGTGGGCAATCGGCATGAACAGGCCGTAGATCGCCGCGCCGCCGATGATGGCGACTTCGCCGCTCTCGTTGCCCGTGGCCGCCAGTGCCAGCGCGTCCTCGACCGATCCGGCCACTTCCGCGCCCTCTGCCGCGAAGCCTGCGCGCTGCGACAGCACGATATGGCGGCGGCCGGGGAGCAGGCCGGGCAGGCTCTCGAAGGTCTTGCGGCCCATCACCATCGGCTTGCCCATCGTCAGCGCCTTGAAGCGCTTCAGATCGGCGGGCAGGCGCCACGGCAGGTCGCCCTCATGGCCAATCGCGCCATTGGCGGCGCGGGCGTAGATCAGGACGATTTCGGGATTCATCCGAGCGTGTGCCCCACGCGGGTGACGTGGCCCATCTTGCGGCCCGAGCGCGCCTCGCGCTTGCCGTAGAGGTGCAGGTGCGGCTCGCCCGCTTCCTCAAGGATGCGGTGGGCGGCGAGCGCGTCTTCGCCGACGATGTTGCGCATATCGATGCTGGCAAAGCGGGTCGCGGTCCCGCCCAGCGGCAGGCCGCAGATCGCGCGGATGTGGTTTTCGAACTGGCTGGTGGCCGCGCCTTCGATGGTCCAGTGGCCGGAATTGTGCACCCGCGGGGCCATCTCGTTGAACACCGGGCCTTGCGCCGTGGCGAAGAATTCCAGCGTCAGCACCCCGACATAGCCGAGCGCCTCTGCCGTCTTCGCGGCAAGCTCGCGCGCTTGCGGAACCTGCGCCTCGATCAGCACGCCCGCGGGCAGCACCGACTGGGCCAGCATCCCGCCTTCGTGGCGATTGGCGGTCGAATCCCAGAACCGCACCTCGCCGCCCGCCGAGCGCACGAGGATGACCGAGAACTCCGCCTCGAACGCCACCAGCCCTTCATAGATGCAGGCCTGCCCGGGGAAGCGCACGCCGCCCGCTTCATGGGCCGAAGCGATGCGCCACTGGCCCTTGCCGTCATAGCCTTCGCGCGCGGTCTTGAGGATGCCGGGGGTGCCGACCGAATCGATAGCGCGGGAGAAATCCTCGGCACTCTCGACCCGGGCATAGGGGGCCGAGGTGCCGCCCAGCCGGGCGATGAAGGCTTTTTCGTTGAGCCGGTCCTGCGCCACTTCCAGCGCGCGGGCCGGGCAGGCGAGCAGGTGTGCGGGGATCGCCGCGACCGCGGAGAGCGGCACGTTCTCGAATTCCCACGTCACCACGTCGCACTGGGCGGCAAAGGCGGCGAGCGCCTCGCGATCACCCCAGCCGTTCTCGAAGAAATCGGCGCAGGCATCTTCGGCGACATTGTCGCCCGGCGGGGCATAGGCGATGCAGCGATAGCCGAGCTGGAGTGCGGCCATCGCCATCATCCGGCCAAGCTGGCCGCCGCCGAGAATGCCGATGGTGGAACCTGCGGGCAGCATCAGTCTTCCGGAACCTCGCCCACGGCGGCGCTCTTGGCGGCGCGCCAGTCCTGCAGGCGTTCGGACAGCTCCTTGTCAGACAGCGCGAGGATTGCGGCGGCTAGCAGCCCGGCATTCTTCGCCCCTGCCTCGCCAATCGCCAGCGTGCCGACGGGAATGCCGCCCGGCATCTGCACGATCGAGAGCAGGCTATCCATGCCGCTCAGAGCCTTGGACTGCACCGGCACGCCCAGCACCGGCAGATGCGTCATGCTGGCGATCATGCCGGGCAGATGCGCCGCGCCGCCCGCGCCGGCGATGATGACATCGAAGCCCTCGCCCTCGGCGCCCTTTGCGAAGGCCACCATCCGGTCAGGCGTGCGATGGGCCGAGACGATCCGCGCCTCGTAGGGCACTTCAAGGTCGCCAAGCACTTCGGCGGCGGCCTTCATGGTCGGCCAGTCGGACTGGCTGCCCATCACGATCGCGACGCGTCCCCCGGTCACTTCCATCATGCGTCCTTCAGGTAATAGCGCGTCCCCGGCACCATCTGGTCATCGAAGTCATAGATGATCGGCTGGCCGGTGGGAATTTCCAGATCGGTAATGTCCGCGTCCGAGATGTTGGAAAGGTGCTTCACCAGTGCGCGCAAGCTGTTGCCGTGGGCGGCGATGATCAATGTCTCGCCGCTGGCCAGCACCGGCAGGATGGCGCTTTCCCAATAGGGCAGCACGCGTTCAATGGTGAGTTTGAGGCTTTCGGTGTTCGGAATGGCGATCCCGGCATAGCGCGGGTCGGAGGCGAGATCGAAGGTGCTGCCCGCTTCCAGAACCGGCGGCGGAATATCGAAGCTGCGGCGCCAGATCTTGACCTGATCGTCACCATGCTTCGCCGCCGTCTCGGCCTTGTCGAGTCCGGTCAGCCCGCCATAGTGTCGTTCATTGAGACGCCAGTCCTTGGTTTCCGGGATCCACAAGCGGCCCGCCGCCTCCAGCGCCAGATGCAGCGTCTTGATCGCGCGGGTCTGGAGCGAGGTGAAGGCGTAGGTCGGCAGCACGCCCTTGTCGCGCAGCAGCACGCCTGCCGCGGTGGCCTCGGCCACACCTTGATCGGTCAGATCTACATCCCACCAGCCGGTGAAGCGGTTTTCGAGGTTCCACTGGCTCTGGCCGTGGCGGACGAGGACAAGCTTGGGCATTGTTTCTCCGTGTTGCCGTGGGGCGCGGTGCACATTCTGCAAGTTCGGGCGCGTTAGCTTTCGGCAGGCCGATTGGGAAGCGATTCCGCTGTTTGCGAATCGCCTTCCATTCCCGCCGTCGCACGCGCCTGCGCTTTCCGGCGACGCAGATTCTCGCGCAGTTTCGCGGCGAGCCGTTCCTCGCGGGAAAGATTCTTGCGTGCGTCTTCACTCATGCGAAACGCATTGGCCGTATCGGGGCGCGTCCTCAAGTGGCAAAGCGATAGGACAACAAGGACTCTGCAAGTCCGCTTGACATTGTTCCGAGCCGCGACAATAGGGCGCGCCTGTTTCCGGCGCTGCTGTAGCTCAGTGGTAGAGCGCACCCTTGGTAAGGGTGAGGTCGGGAGTTCAATCCTCCCCAGCAGCACCATTCAGTCCCCGCTTTCCGCCTGGCACGGCGGTATGCGCCAAAGGGCTGATATTCTCCCGCACTTTCCGTCGCTTGTCGCAGCTACTTTTGGGTGCGCGAAACCAGAGACAATTGTGGCTCGCGATTAGCGGCATTTTGTGCGGAGTTTCTCTGGAGGCCTGAAACCCTGGCCCCGGTTGCTTGGTGCTAGAACGGCGGCCGGGATAATAGGGTCTCAGGCGAATCCGAGGAAAGCGCGCTGGCTTGACCAGTCGAGCGGCATATCACCGCAGCGTAGCAGGTAGCGACCTGTGAGACGGGCGGGCTGCCGCGCGCGAGGTCGGGCATCAGGAACGGGGCGAGCGCCATCGCGGTGAGTGCATGCTGCCAGAGTTCCGATCAGGCTGCATCGCATAGTCTGGCTGTGATGCGGAACGGGCCAGCGGGACAAGCCCCGCAAGGAAATGCCGGGTCGCCTTTTCCCATGAGAAGCCGGCGGCATAGGCGGCACAGTCCGCACGGTCACAATAAAGCGCGGCGTCGATCGCACGAGAAAGGTCTTCGGCCATTGCTCCGACGCTATCGGTGAGGATATCCAGCGGCCCAGGCACCGGAAAGGCCGCGACAGGTGTGCCGCAGGCGAGGGCCTCAATGATCACCAGACCGAATGTATCGGTGCGGCTGGGAAAGACGAGAACAGCTGCACCAGCATAGCACCCGGCCAACTCGACTCCGCTTTTTTTTCCGAGGAACAGCGCGTCGGGAAACCGAGATTCGAGCTCCGCTCGCGCCGGACCATCGCCCACCACCACCTTGGTGCCGGGATAGGGGCAGGCAAGAAAGGCCTCGATGTTCTTCTCAACCGCGATGCGCCCGACATAAAGCAGGATCGGTCCCTGGAGGTGCGCATACTCGGGTGGCGGTGGGGCGTGGGGCGTGAAGTTGCCGAGATCGACGCCGCGACTCCAGTGAGCGAGGCGGGTAAGGCCCTGCTCGCGAAGCTCGCTGCGGATCGTCTCGGTGGCGACCATGATCTTGTCGGCGGGGCGGTGGAACCAGCGAATGTAGGGCCAGAACGCCCGTGCAGGCAGGCCGGTGCGGCGCGCAAGGTAATCGGGAAACTGGGTGTGATAAGCGGTGGTGAAGGGCACCTTGCGTCTCAGGCAATAGGCCCGTGCGGCGAGACCGAGCGGGCCTTCGGTGGCGATGTGCACCGCGTCGGGTGCGATCTTGCCCAGCCGCCGCCCGACCGCACCCGGTGCCGTCAAGGCGAGACGGATCTCGGGGTAGGTCGGCGCGGGCAGCGTCACGTAGTCGTCGGGTGAGATCACCGTCACGCGGTGCCCCCAACCACGCAGCACTTCGCAGGTGGTCTCGAGCGTCCGCACCACCCCATTGACCTGCGGGTGCCACGCATCGGTGACGATCGCAATCGAGGAGGGGATGATGGAGGCAGGGCAGGACGCTGCTGCTCTGGCCGCGCGCCTGTCTAGCGGAATGGTGGTAAGCCGGTTCATGCCGCCTCGCGCGCTTCGTCAGCGGTATCCGCACCAGCGTCGCCAGCAAGTCGGCGCTTGATTTCGTCGGGCCAGTGGAGAATCTCCATTCGTCCGTCGCGGTGCTCGACCAGAGCATTGCAGCCTTCCACCCAATCACCATCGTTCCAGTATTCTATGGCGCGGCCCTCATGCTGGAACGTGCGGAACTCGGCGGTGTGGATGTGGCCGCATACCACCCCGTCGACCCCGCGCTCGCCGGCGGCGCGAGCGACGACTTCCTCGTATTTGCCGATAAAGCGGGACGCGTTCTTGACCTTGTGCTTGGCGGCCTTGGACAGCGACCAGTATGGCTTGCCGAGCGCTTTGCGCACGGCATTGAGCACGTGGTTGCACTTCATCATCAGGTGGTAGGCATGGTCGCCGACGAAGGCCAGCCAGCGGTGCGAGAGCATGATGGCGTCGAACTCATCGCCATGGAGCACCATCAGGCGGCGACCATCGGCAGTATCGTGGAAGGCCGCGCGGCGGATTTCGATCCCGCCAAAATTGAGGCCGGTAAATTGGCGGAACATCTCGTCATGGTTGCCGGGGATGTAGACCACCCGTGTGCCGCGCCGGGCACGTTTCATGATGCGCCAGACGATGTCGTTATGCGCCGTGGGCCAGTAAAACTTCTTCTTGAGCCGCCATCCGTCGATGATGTCCCCCACAAGGTACATCGTCTCGCTGTCGACATTGTCGAGGAAATCGATCAGCAAATCGGCATTGCAGCCGCGCGTGCCGAGATGGACGTCGCTGATCCACACCGTGCGATAGCGGTAACGCGCGCTTCCTTCCGGCTCTGCCGTGCGCGGCGGGTTCAGCGGGAAATTTGCGACAGTGTCGTCGAAGTGATCGGAGAGGTCGGCACTGATCATTGAACAGCCCTTCACGTGACGTGTGGTGGCAGGGCATGATCTGGCACGAGATTGTTACATCCGACTCACGGCGCGGTGACGCTTCTGAGACAACCTCAGATTGCCTGTCGTCGATCCGTAATTGCCCCGACACTTGGGTGTCACCTGACGCGACTAGCGCCGGCTGCGAAACGGCTCCGACCATTGGTGCCGGCGCAGGGGAATGACGCATGAACCGGACCAAGTTTTTCGCAAGCACCGCCGCTGTGGCCGTGACTGCGCTTTCTACCACAACCGCTTTGGCGGCAGAGTCTGCACAGACTACCACCGTCGCCGCGCAGTCGGGCGGTGCGATCGCCGAGACCGAGGAGAGCGAGGACGACAAGGTCCAAAGCGCCAAGGAAATCGTGGTGCAGGGAAATATCGGCTTCCGCAACCGCTCCGAGGCAGCCGAGCCGGTGCTGGTCTATGACGAGGAATATTTCCAGCGCTTCGAACCGCTGACTGCGGGCGATGCGCTGAAGCGCGTGCCGGGCGTCACGTTCTTGTCGGACGTGCTGGAAAGCGACGGCGCGCGCCTGCGCGGGCTTGATCCGGGCTACACCCAGATCCTCATCAACGGCGAGCGTGTGCCGGGCGGCCAGTCCGACCGTTCGTTCTTCCTCGACCGCATCCCGGCCGAACTGATCGAGCAGGTCGAGATCGTGCGTTCCTCCTCCGCGCGCCGCACCGGCGATGCGGTGGCGGGATCGCTCAACATCAAGCTGCGTGACGGCTTCGCGCTCGACGGCGGCTATGTCCGCGCGGGCGGGCTGTTCTTCGACGATGGCGAATTCAAGCCCTCGGGCGGGTTCTACTATGGCGGCGAGCTGGCCGGTGGCCGCGTGCTGATCGGCGCCAACGTGCAGGGCCGTTACAACCCCAAGGAAAAGTCGAGCCTGCGCTACGGCGATTCGCCTGAAAACAACCCCAACTTCGCCGCCGACGATTTCGACAATCGCGAAGACCAGACCGACGTGCGCGACGGCACCGATTATGCCTTCAACGCCAGCTGGGGGATTGAGACCGAGACGACCGAATTCGAACTGCTCGGCAATTTCGTCCGCACCGAGCGCACCGAGACCGAGCGCTCGTTCGAATATAATGATCCGACCGCGATCAATGGCCCCGTGCGTGCGACGCCGGCGGGCAACCTTTTGACTGACAACGCCAACGTCAACGACATCACCACCGAAAGCTTCTCGGTGATCGCCAAGCTTGATCATGAATGGAGCCTCGGCGAAACCCAGCTGCGCGTCGGCTATGCCAGCTTCGACGATGTCCAGGACGAGTCCGAATACGAAGTCGATTTCGATCGCAGCACCCCGCGCTTCACCGGCGATCTGGAACTGCGCTCGGTCGACGACACGGAAATGTTCGCCAATCTCGAACACGAATTCGAACTGTCCGAGAACCTCGAATTCGCGATCGGCGGCTTCATTCAGGATAAGGACCGCGACACCATCCTCCAGACGGTGCGCAGCCGCTTCAACCTTACTGCCGCTGATCGGCAGGGTTATGACCAGTTCACCCGCAACCCGGGCGAATTCGCGCCGCAGACCTTCCCGCCGTTCAACGACACGATCATCCGCATCGGCGAGAGCCGCAAGGATCTCTACGCGCTGATCGAAGGCGAGTATGACGCCGTCACCTTTGAAGTCGGCCTGCGCTGGGAAAACACCGAAGTCACGATCACCGACATCCTCAGCGGCCTGACCATCAGCAACGATTATGACGAATTCCTGCCCTCGGCTTCGATGAAGGTGGAACTGGGCGACGGGCGCATCACTCTGTCGGGCGCGCGCACGCTGCGTCGTCCGCGGTTCGATTTCCTCACCCCCGGCCTGCTCGAAGCCGAGCTGGGCGATAACGACTTCCTCGGCAATCCGCAGCTGCTGCCCGAAACCGCATGGGGCGGTGATCTGGGCTACGAGCACAAGATCGGCAAGACCGGGATCATCGGCGTCAACGTGTTCTACCGCGATGTCACCAACCTCACCGAATTGGCGACGCTGCTCGATCCGGCCACCGGCCTGCCGGTCGAGGGATCGGAGGGGCAGGGCACCTTCGTCTACACCCCGCGCAACACCGGCAATGGCGAGGTCTACGGGATCGAGTTCGACGCCTCGTTCAGCCTCGCCTTCCTCGGCCTGCCCGATACCGGCGTGTTCGGGAACCTCGCACTGCTCGATAGCAACATCACCGATGAATTCGGCGAGCGGCGGTTCAACGACCAGTCGAAGTATGTCTACAACTTCGGCGCGATCCAGAACATTCCCGCCTGGGGTGCGGCCTTCGGGGCGACCTATCGCAAGCAGGGCGCAGCCTTTGGCCGCGTCGTGGGCGAGGAGGTTAGCACCCGCTACGGCGCGGACCTCGAAATCTTCGTCGAAAAGCGCTTTGGCGACAGCTTCACCATCCGCGCTGTGGGCTCGAACCTGCTCGACGGGACCAAGGACGAAGCGTTCAACAAGTTCACCACTGTCGCCGACCAGACCAGCCGCGACTTCGACGAATACGAACTCGAAAGCGAACGTGCCGGGCCGGTGTTCCAGATCGTCGCACGGTATGCGTTCTGATGATCCACGCACTCAAAGCCTTCGTGCTGCTGTCCTGCGGTATGGCGGCGGCCTGCTCCACCACCGCGCCGATCACGGGCGACCCTGCGGTCAATGTTACCGCGCGGGCAGAAACCCCGCCAGTCGGCACGGCGCGTGAGGATGCCGCCGATGACCCGGCAATCTGGCGCAACCCCGCCAATCCGTCGGCGAGCCTCATCGTCGGCACCGACAAGAAGGGCGGCCTTTACGTCTACGACCTGAAGGGTGTGCAGAAGAGCTTTCTGCCGGTCCCCGGCCTCAACAATGTCGATCTGATCGACTTGCCCGATGGCCGTGTGCTGGTCGCCGCAAGCGACCGCAGCGATTTGGCGCAGGTGCAGCTGTTTCTCGCCCTGCTCGATACCCGCACCGGCAAGCTCGCTCCGGCGGGCCGCATCGCTGTGGGACAGGGGGAGGGCTATGGCATCTGCATGGTGAAGCCTGCTGGTACAGAGGGCATCATCGCTTTCTCCGCGCCCAAGGGCGGCACGATCTACCGCACCGTCATCATGCCGGGGACGGACGGAGGCTTTACCGGCACCACCACCACGCTGGCGCAGGTGCAAACCCAGACAGAGGGCTGCATCGCCGATCCGCGCACCGGTACGCTCTACATCGGCGAGGAAGACGCCGGGATATGGGCGATCGACATGGGCAGCGGGGCCAAACGCATGGTGGCTGCGATCGACAACAAGATGCTGGTGGCCGATGTGGAAGGCTTGGCCATCGCACCTGAGGGCGCGAATGGCGGTTACCTTGTTGCTTCCTCGCAGGGCGATAACGCCTATGCCGTTTTCCGTCTGCCCGATGTTACCCCGGTTGGCCGGTTCCGCATCGCGAAGGGTGCGTTGGGCAGTGTAGAGGAAACCGACGGCATCGAACTCGACAATCGAAGCTTTGGCCCCGATTTTCCTGCGGGCCTGTTCATTGCGCAGGACGGGATCAACGCCCCGGCGGCCCAGAACTTCAAATATGCCCGGTGGGACGAAGTGCTCGCCGCACTCGGTGTCAGCCCCGGCAACTAGGGCTTCGGCATGTGCTGTTTCGAGAGTGACAAAGCCGCTGTTCCGCGCTCCACTCAGGCGCCGTCATGAATCGAGACGTTTGGCGACTGTGACAACGGTACAGCGGCATCTAGCCCGTTCTCACCTGTAGTCTGCCGAGGGTTAGCGGCCGCGTCCGTCGCAGGAAGCAACTGATAACTGGCGAACGGCACGACCGCACTCCAGATTTCGGTGCCGGTTGACTATACTTCAGCGACCGAACCCTCTGCCACCGTTCGGGGAATAGCAGCATCGACCGTTCACCTCATCGCTGAGAGGCGGCCGAACAGCGTTGCCCAAAAGCAACAGATCGGCAGCTTTGATCGCCTTCATCCAACTGCAAAATAACGGCAACCGGCGCGTCACGGGACACATCTAGCTGCGCGCTGTTCCTCTCCTTTATCAAGAAGGCCTCACATAATGCGCACATCCATCCTCCGCGCGGCACTGCTCGCTTCGATTGCTATCCCAGCCTGTCCTGCCTTTGCCCAGGATCAGACCGATAGCGAGGGCCGGGATAGCTCCGCATCGGGCAATGCGATCATTGTCACCGCACAAAAGGTTGAACAGCGTGCGCAGGACGTGCCGATCACCATCTCTGCACTGACAGGCAATCGGATCACGGAAATCGGCGTGACCGATCTGGATGAGTTGTCCAGCTATATTCCCGGTCTCAACATCCAGGAGCAGAGTGCCAACAACCCGGGAGTCGTCATTCGCGGCATTACTTCGGATAGCGGTTCGGCCCAGCAGGGACCTCGCGTCACTCTCTATTACAACGGCGTCGACATCTCGCGTTCGCGCGGGAGCTATCAGGCGATCTACGATCTGGAGCGCGTCGAGGTGATCAAGGGGCCGCAGGCGACCTTGTTCGGCACCGCCAGCGCAGTGGGCGCGATCAGCCTCGTGTCGGCCAAGCCACGCCCCGGCTTTTCAGCGGAAGTGCGCGGCGGTTACGGCAATTTCAACCAGACCCTGCTTGGCGGCTTCGTCAATGCCGGCAGCGACACGCTGGCGTTCCGTCTGGCGGGCGAATGGCGCACGCGCGACGGCTATGTCGAGAACCTCTCGCCCAACCAGCAGGAGGATCTCTATGCACAGGACCAGCTCGGCCTGCGCGCCTCGCTGCGGTGGCAGCCGACGAACGCTCTCACGGTCGATCTGATCGGCACCTACGACCAGCAGCGCAATGGCGGCACGCCTTTCGTGTCGGGCCGGTTCCCGGGCTTTGCCGGTGCGCCGGGCGGGGCGGCCAATGCCTTCGGCCCTGTCAATCTTGGCGGCAATCCGGCGGGCGCGGCGGTGCTGGGCGATGACCAGCTCGGCCTCAACCGCGAGGTCTATGATCTCAACCTGACGGCCGAATATGCTTTCGCCGACGATTGGACCTTCACCACCGTCAACGGCTACCGCGAATTCGACAGCGCCGAAGTGTTCGACGCCGACGGCTCGGCCGCGCCGTTCCTTGAATTCGCCGAGATCGCCGATGGCTGGCAGGTCAGCCACGAAGGCCGCTTCACCTATGCTGGCAGCCGCCTGCGGGCGAGCGCGGGGTGGAACGCCTTCATCGAGGACGGCCGCCAGAACGTGCCCTTCGCGACCGAGGAAGGCGCCTTCCTCCAGTGCCTCAGCTCGCTGTTCGGCGCGCCGCTGATTCCGGGCATTCCCTGTGTCGCGCCCGATGGTTCGGTGCCCGCCAGCGGCGTGACCGCGATCGCCACTGGCGGGGCCTTCACCGCCATTCCCTATGCCTCGGAGTTCGAGAACCAGGGCCGCAACGAGGCCTATTCGGTGTTCGCCGATGCCACCTGGCTCGCCAGCGACGCCTTCGAACTGACCGCGGGGGTGCGGTTCCTGTGGGAGCATCGCGAATCGGGCTTCTTCGCCAATGTGCCCAACAGCAGGCTCAGCGGCGCGGCGCTGATCCCCGGCCAGATCGACACCGGCGGGCAGACTTTCACCGAGGATGCGAGCTTCACTGCCGTGCTGCCGCGCTTCAACGCGCTCTACCGCATCAATGACGCGGTCAACGTGTTCGCCACCGTTTCCAAGGGCCGCCGTTCGCCGGTGGTGCAGGTCGGCGCGGCCCGCAACACCGGGCAGGTGGTGCCCAGCATCGTCGATGTCGCGCAGGAAATCGTATGGAACTACGAAGGCGGGGTGAAGCTGGCGAGCGGCCCGGTGTCGGGTTCGCTCGGGGTCTATTACCAGACCTATGACAACTTCCAGGTGTCGGTCGCCCAGCTCGATGCGAACGGCAACCCGACCGGCGCTTTCGTCACCGCCAGCGCGGGCAGTGCGAAGAACCTCGGGGTCGAGGCGGAGGTCGCGGTCGAGGTGGCGGACTGGCTACGGCTGTTCGGCAATGTCGGCTTCATCGACGGCGGGATCGACAAGGACGGGGCGTTCTCGCCCGCCTTCTCGGGCGCGCGTTTCCGGTTGCAGCCCGAATGGCAGGGCGCGGCGGGCTTCACCATCGACCAGGAGCTGGGGAACGGGATGCGCCTGTTCGCCACGCCGAGCGTGACCTATCGCAGCCGGATCTTCTTCGAGGTGCCGAACAATCCGCTGATCGCGCAGGATGCGGTAACGCTGGTGAACGCCCGCGCCGGGTTGAGCTTTGCCGACAAGCGCTACGAAGTGGCGGCCTTCATCCGCAACGCCTTTGACGAGGATTACCTGCTCGACGCGGGCAACACCGGCGGGGCCTTCACCATCCCGACTTTCATCCCCGCCGAACCGCGGTTCTACGGGATCCAGCTGACCGCGCGCTTCGGTGACTGAAACAACCGTGATGACTGGAACGGGGCCGTTGGAGTGCAAAATCCAGCGGCCCCCTCATTGTGGGCACCGAAAAGCTGGCAAAGGCGCAATTCGCCCTTCCACCTACCGCGATCATCAGTGACGCCGATCGAGGAGATGCCGGCATGGTCCCAGACATTGGTGCGATATCGGCCGCTCTCACCCAGCCCGAAGGTGTTGGTGTGGGCAGCCGTGCAATTGATTCTTGTCCCTAGCATTTGATGTGGGCAAGCGGGGGCGAGCCCCTGTTTCCGGAGCTGCGCGGCAATGCGCGCAGCCGGGAAATATCGCCGCATTTCCGGCGTTGTTGCGCGGCTCTGAAATGAAATTGCAAAAAGGCATTGACCGAATCGCGAAGCGCTCATAGATGGGCTCCACCGACGCGGTGCTGACGGCTTCTGCTGTTGCTTCGCTGGTTGGTCGCCATTCTAATCGGATAGCCGGTCCCCCGGTGTAAATCGGGGAGCCACTTGCTGTCCGCTATTAGTGTCTGGTGGTTCTTTGACATTGTTGGTTTTTGATGAAGGGACATGTGGGCGACGG